>Ga0307476_10000052_pt1 | contig 124819 bp, 100 predicted proteins | sample atmos_gasesECM2C_2_FD_203314 | JGI IMG/M metagenome (GOLD analysis project Ga0307476, IMG submission 203314) | Hardwood forest soil microbial communities from Morgan-Monroe State Forest, Indiana, United States - atmos_gasesECM2C_05 | ecosystem: Environmental > Terrestrial > Soil > Temperate... | reverse complement strand
AGCAATGTGCTGTTTATGCGGCAGGCGAAGTGGGAACATCTTTCAAACAATGCAACGTTCTACATCGTTTTCGCACTGCTGACCTTGAGCGCAGCCACGCTGCTGAATGTGGTGGGGCTCGATGTCGGCAAGTGGCTGCATAACGTGGGAGCGCTCGCCATGTGGATTCCGGTAACAATTGTCATTGTGATGGGATTTGTGGCCTGGCATCGTTATGGATCGGCAACTTCGTTCACACTGCGCTCGATGATTCCCAGCACTCACCTCAACGACATTATCTTTTGGTCGGTGCTGATGTTTGCGTTTGGGGGTTGCGAGACCGCGTCATTCATGGGAGAAGAAATTAAGAACGCGCGACGCACGATTCCTCTGGCGCTGCTCTTGGGCGGAATCACCGTCACGATCTGCTACATCCTGGGAACAGTTTGCGTGCTGCTGGCGTTGCCGTCGACCGAGGTGAATGACCTGCAAGGGCTGGTGCAGGCGGTGTCGAAAACGGCGTCGCGCGTGGGATTTCCTGGCGTGCTGCCGGTGGTGGCATTTCTGATTGCGCTCAGCAACATTGGCGCGGCCGGGGCTTACCTGGCGGCGGTGGCGCGCCTTCCGTTCGTGGCGGGGCTAGATCGTTTTTTGCCTGCTGCGTTTGGGGCGCTGCATCCGCGATGGAAGACTCCGTGGGTAGCGTTGCTGACGCAGTTTTTCCTGGGCGCGGTTTTTATTTTTCTGGGGCAGGCTGGGACCAGCGTGAAAGGCGCTTATGACGTTCTGGTCAGCATGGGAGTGATTACATATTTCATTCCATATCTGTATTTGTTCGCGGCCATGATCAAGCTGCAGCGCGAACCGGCCGGGCCCGATGTGATTCGAGTGCCGGGGGGAACTGTCGTTGCTAAATTGGTTGCGACGGTTGGATTTTTGACGACTGGGCTCACGATCGTACTGTCGCTGATCCCTCAGCCGGATGAGCCGAACAAACCGCTGGCCCTGTTCAAAATTGTCGGAGGCACAGGAGCACTGGTACTGATTGGGGCATGGATTTACTGGGCAGGAAAGCGGCGTGCGCACGCCGGCGAAGTTAAGAGGAAGAGCTAAAATCAGGCAGCGCTATCGTGAGCTCAATCGCTATACAGCTCAGCCTCCGAGATTACAGGTTCCGCAGAGAGTCCCTTTCCCGCTCTATCCACAGCACCGAACATCGGACCTCGCGCGGGCACTACGGGCGCGAAGCTGGCGAATCCAATCGGCGCGGCAATGTCGTCATAAATGGCTTCCACTCCTCCGCGGCGAAAATAAGTTTCATGCCAAAAGCCCGTACCTCCCGAATTCCTCAGGAATTCCTGCCACCATTGCCTGTGGGGATCGGAGCGCGTCCACTTCATGAGCGAATCGAGGTCGCGCCAGTATTGGCGCATGCCAGCATGCATAGGGAACAGAGAAAAAAGGAAATTTTCGTGGCGCAGAAGCCCGTCCGGTTGCGCTTGCACGGAAGAAGATATTCTCGGCCCAAATCCAAGCAGGGTCTTGATTCCCTGAATGCGATTCACGCGCATGCCAAGGTAAACCACAACCAGGTCGGGATACTTTGAAAGGTCAACTGTTCGTCGCTGGACCTTTGTAGTCATCCTAAACCTCACTCAATCAAAGTTCACACCGGGCTGACCGTCTTACGCGCAGGGTTGAAGAACGGGACATTCGTCACCTTCACATTCGTTTTGAGGCGCATGGCTTCAATCGTAATCTCCATCTGCAGCGAAGTTCCCGGCTTCGCGTATTCGGTTTCAATGCTGGCCAGCGCGATCAATTTTTTCAGAATGGGTGACCAGCTTGTGGTCGTCGCTTTGCCGATTTGCTTCTCGCCGGAGTACACGGGGACAGCGACGCGCGAGGCCTGTGCGGGTGCTGCCGGCGTCAGGCCGTAGCGGTCGTAGAGTTGCTCGATGTCGGTCCAATCGACTTCGAGGCCCACGAGTTGGCGGGGCACGCCGTTCTTCGCATCTTGTTCGAGAGCGCGCTTGCCGATGAAGTTTTCTTTTTCGAGATGGACCATTTTTGCGAAGCCGAGTTCGTAGGGCGAAAACTTCTGCGACGGAATCAGCGCCTTCTTTGAACTGGTGTAATCGACTTCGATAAGCAGTAGTCCGGCTTCGACGCGGGCGACGTCAAGCGCAAGCATGCCGGCGGCGTGCAGATCAAATTGCTTGCCGGCCTCGGCGAGCGCATCCCAAACTTTCACGGCTTCATTCCAGGGCATCCAGATTTCGTAGCCGAGATCGCCGGTGTAGCCGGTGCGGGAAATGTCGACGGGCACTCCGGCGATTTTGGCGCAGGTGACGCGGAAGTATTTCAGGTTGGCAATATCAGCTTCGGCGACCGACTTCAGCAGTTTGGCTGAGGTCGGCCCTTGCAGGGCGAGTGCGGCGACTTTTTCGGAAATGTCTTCGACCTGCACGTCCATATTCAGGCCGTTCTGGCGAAACCAGCGCAGGCTGGGATCGGCGGCGGTCCAGCGATAGACGTTTTCTTCGAGACGCGAGATGGTGCCATCGTCGATGACCTTGCCCTCTTCATCGCACCAACAGCAGTAAATTACCTGGCCGACTTTGACTTTGTTAATGTCGCGAGTGATAACGCGGTTCACCAGACGGGTCGCATCTTTGCCGGTGATCAGATATTTGTAGAGCGGCGAAATGTCGATGAGCGCAGCCGCGTTACGAATGGCGTTGTACTCATGCTCGTGATGAACTTCGTAGACGCTGACCGTGTAATAGCCCGACCACTCGCGGTAGTTCAGGCTGTGGCAGAGCGGGAAAGTTCTCTCGTGAAATGCGGTTCCGATGGGCAAGGTTCTATCCTCGACTTCGCCTTTAAAAAGCTGAAGTGGGATTATATTCGATCTGGATACGGGCGCGGCAGCAACGGTTAACGCGTGACTTGCAGTCAGCGCCGTTTAAACATGGAGACAAAACACGCGCCGCCCGATAGAATGTCGATTCGACTCCCGGGCGACTATGCGCGTGTTTATACCGAATTCGTGCAGCATCCTTCGAAGCTGGACCGTTCTTCCCAGCGGGCTCTGATCGTCCCTTTCGCCTGCTTCCCTGCACGAGTATCATTGCACTTCCCTACAAGCGAACATTTCAGCTGAGAGCTAGGAGCGACAGGCGAATGGCTGGTTCCAAGTCTTACGACGTGATCGTGGTCGGCGGCGGGCACAATGGCCTGGTCAACGCCGCATATCTGCAGCGCGCGGGCAAGAAGGTTCTGGTGCTCGAGCGGCGTCATGTGCTTGGCGGCGCGGCCTGCACGGAAGAAATTGTGCCGGGATTCAAATTCTCGGTGTGCTCGTACGTGGTATCGCTGCTGCGACCGGAAATTATTCGCGACCTCGATCTTCCTCGCCACGGTCTGGAGATTCTTCCGCTCGACGGCACGTTTACGCCCATGCCCAGCGGCGATTATTTGTGGCGGGTGAATGATCACGGCAAGACGCACCGTGAAATCGCCCGCCACTCGCGAGTGGATGCCGAGGCCTACGACGAGTTCGGCAAGGCTATGCAGGCAATGTGCCGCTTCGTGAAACCGATTCTGAGCATGGTGCCGCCGGACCCGACCACGCTGGATCCGCGTGAACTGATGAAGCTGTTGTTTATCGGGCGAAGGTTTCAGGGCATGTCGAGTTACGACAAGTACAACCAAGTCCAGCTCATGACCATGTCTGCGATTGATTTTCTCGATCAATGGTTCGAGACCGACGTGTTGAAGGCGACCATGTCGGCGTCGGGAATTATTGGGACGCTTTTGGGCGTGCGCTCACCAGGAACGGCATACGTGCTGCTGCATCACTACATGGGAGAAATCGACGGCGCGTTCCGGGCATGGGGATTTGCCCGCGGCGGCACGGGCGCGATTTCGAATGCGATTGCCGATGCGGCGCGTGAGGCCGGCGTCGAGGTTCGCACGAAGGCGGCCATCTCGCAGATTATTGTGAAGAATGGCAAGGCGAAGGGTGTGGTGCTCTCGAACGGTGATGAAATCTACGCCGATGTGGTTTCTTCCAGCGTCGATCCGCGGCTTACGTTTACGAAGTTCATTGAAGCGCAGCATCTGCCGGGGGATTTTCTGGAAGACGTGAACCGCTTCAAGTTCCGCGGGTCTTCCGGCAAAGTGAACATGGCACTGGATGGCCTGCCGAATTTCAAGTGTATGCCGGGACCGGGCGCGCACTTGCGCGGCGCGATCTCGATCTCGCCATCCGTCGAATATATGGAACGCGCGTATGACGACGCGAAGTATGGGAATTTCTCGCGGCATCCGTATATCGACATGGTCATTCCCTCGTTGACCGATCCGTCGATTGCGCCGCCGGGAAAGCATGTGCTGTCGTGCTTTGTGCAGTATGCGCCCTACAAGTTGCGACCGGGACTCACCTGGGATGATCAGAAAGAGGCGTTCGGCGATACCGTGGTGAACACGATTGCGGAATACGCTCCGAATATTAAGGACATCATTATTCAGAAGCAGGTGATCACGCCCCTCGATCTGGAGCGCGAGTGGGGACTGAGCGAGGGCAACATTTTTCAGGGCGAGCTTTCGCTGGAACAACTTTTCTTTCTGCGTCCGGTGCCGGGGTGGGCACAGTACCGCACGCCGATCAAGAATCTTTATATGTGCGGATCGGCGACGCATCCGGGTGGCGGGATCATGGGCGCGAACGGGCGACTAGCGGCGCTGGAAATTCTGAAAGACATTAAGGGAGCGGCGTAGCCATGTCGAGTCCAACACAAACTGGGCAAGGCCAGCGGGACATCGTCATTATTGGCGGAGGCCACAACGGGCTGGTTACGGCGTTCTATTTGGCGAAGGCCGGGTACAAGCCTCTGGTGATTGAGCGCAGCGCGCAGGTTGGCGGGGCCGCCGTGACGGATGAATTTCATTCTGGTTTCCGTTGTTCGACGCTGGCCCACGCAGCGGGGCCCATTCTGCCGAGCGTTTTAAAAGACATGCAACTGGAGAAGCATGGGCTCAGGCTGATCACGCCGGAAGTTTGCGTGACGGCGCTTTCGCCCGATGGGCGCGCGCTTTCGCTCTATCAGGATGTGGGCAAGTCGGCGCAGGAGATTGCGGCGTTTTCGAAGAAGGATGCGGCGAAGTATCCGGAATTCGCGCAATCGCTGGGGAAGATTGGCAAAGTGATTGGCGAAGCGCTGGCGACCACTCCACCTGATATCGATCATCCCAGCAGCGGCGATTTGTGGAGCATGCTCAAGACGGGGCGCGCGATTCGCAAGCTGGGTAAGCGGGACATGTTTCGGCTGCTGCGCTGGGGGCCGATGGCGGTGGCCGATCTTGCGTCGGAATATTTTGAGACTGAGCTATTGCGAGCGGTGATCGCCGCGCGCGGGGTGTTCGGAACATTTCTTGGACCGTGGTCGGCGGGCAGTGCGCTGGTGCTGCTGATCCACGCGGCGGGAGATCCGCATCCTGCGGGCTCGGCGACGCTGGCTGCAGGAGGCATGGGCGCCGTCACGCAGGCTATGGCGTCGGCGGCCAAGGCTGCGGGCGCGGAGATCCGCACCGGCGTGGAAGTCATTGAGATTCGCGTCCAGAATGGAGCGGCCACGGGCGTGCTGCTTTCGACGGGCGAAGAGATTCACGCCAAGGCGGTGGTTTCTAACGCCGATCCGAAACGTACGCTGCTTAAGCTGACCGATCCCACACATCTTTCGCCGGACTTCGTGCAGAGGTTGCAGCACTACCGCGGGAACGGCACGGTCGCCAAGGTGAATCTCGCGCTTTCGGGGCTGCCGACTTTCACAGCACTGAAGAATGGGGACGCGGCCCCGCTCAAAGGCCGCATTCATATTGGAAACGAAATTGACTACCTGGAGCGCGCATTCGACGAATCGAAGTATGGTAATTTTTCGCGGCAGCCTTATCTCGAGGCTACGATTCCGTCGCTGACCGATCCGACGCTAGCGCCTGAAGGCAAGCACGTGATGTCGATCTACATGCAGTACGCGCCTTATAAATTGAAAGGTGACTGGGAAGAGCAGCGTAAGGCGCTGGGCCAGACAGTGGTGCAAACCCTGGCGCAATATGCCCCGAATCTGCCCGAATTAATTCTGACGCACCAGATTATTACGCCACTCGATCTGGAAGAAAAATATGGGCTGACCGGTGGGCAGATTTTTCACGGGGAGCTGGCGCTGGACCAGTTCTTCACCATGCGTCCGCTTCTCGATTGGGCGCGGTACCGCACGCCGGTTGAGAAACTGTTCTTGTGCGGAAGTGGGACGCATCCGGGGGCGGGGCTGACCGGCGGGTCAGGAACGAATGCGGCGCGCGAAATATTGAAGGAACTGAAGAAGTAGCGCTGGCGTCCTCGCTGGCTGCCGCGAAAGCGTCTCGCTCTCGCAGCTGCGGCGGCGGGACGCCGCCGCGACAGCCGCCAGGACGGCGGCGCTACGATGAAAAACTCTGCCATCCTGCTTATCTCATGTCCTGACCGAAAAGGGGAGGTCGCGACTATTGCCGACTTTGTGTTTCGGCATGGAGGGAACATTCTGCATGCCGACGAACATGCCGACGAAGAGTCGGGGCTGTTTCTTATGCGGGTCGAGTTCGATCCCAAAGACTTCGACATCGACCTTTCGCAAAAGGATCTGGCGGATTTCAGCGCGCAGTTCTCGCCGATCGCTGAAACCTTCCACATGAAGTGGCGGCTGGCGCAATCGTCGCAGCGGCCGCGCGTGATCATTCTGGTTTCGAAATATGACCACTGCCTCGTCGACCTGCTGTATCGCCATAAGAGCGGCGAACTGGCCTGCGACATTCCGCTGATCATTTCCAATCATGCCGACAACCAGACGATTGCAGACTTTTACAAAATTCCGTATGCGATCGTTCCGGTCACCAAGGACGACAAGAGCGCGGCCGAGGCAAAAATTCAGGCGCTGATTGATGAGCAGAAGCCCGATTTCCTGGTGCTGGCGCGATACATGCAGATTTTGTCGAACGATTTCGTCAACCGGTATCCGCAGCGAATTATTAATATTCATCATTCGTTTCTGCCGGCGTTTGTTGGAGCGCGGCCGTATCATCAGGCGTTTGAGCGCGGCGTGAAACTGATTGGCGCAACCAGCCATTACGTCACCGAAGTGCTGGACGATGGGCCCATCATTGAGCAGGATGTCGTGCGGGTATCACATCGCGACACGGTCGACGATCTGATCCGCAAAGGACGCGACCTGGAAAAGGTTGTTCTCTCCCGGGCGGTGCGCTGGCATGTGGAGAATCGCGTGCTCGTTTATGGGAACAAGACGGTTGTGTTTTGAGCTGTGATGTCCCTCGGGGGCTAAAGCCCCGCTAAGAAGTTGCCGTGATTTATCGCAGCGCTGGAAGCGCTGCGCCACCCAAAGGCGACATTGTCATCTAATATGCCTCTGGTACATCTACACCAAACCAACATCGTCTTTCCCGTTCTTCGCGCGGAAGGGCATGTACTTCCGAAGGCCCGTTTCTTCGCATCGAGTCGCACTCCGGTGGTAACTTGCACCAGTAGTAACTTTTCATTTTTACTGGAAGCATTAGTAAAGTCTTAGAAGGGAAACTCTTGCTCTCGGGGGCACGTTTGGCCGAAGATCTTCGGTTTGAATTAGCCATTCTGGCGACCGTCCAGGGCTTCTACCAGAAGCTCATGCGGGACGCTCTGGGCGGGGACGTCCCCATCCCTAGCGGTCTTGACGAGGACGCGCTGCGCCATTCCGAGCGCGAACTTCCGACTACTTTGTCGCGCATGTACCGCTGGCTGCACCTGCTGGATATGGCGATTACGCCGGCCATGGTGCGGCAGGCGCTGACTCCGGACACGGATTCGGAAGTCGCTGAGGCTCTGCTGCGGTATTTTGTGCGCCGCCGCGAACCGAGCGATGTGAACCGCGACAAGACCGATCTGATCGCGACTTTTTTGTACCGTCATCCGCGCGTGCCGGGACAATGGGAACAGACTGGTTACGGGCTCGACGGCGCCCTGCCGCTGTCGCCTTTCGAAATCGCCCTGATTGAAATTCTGGCGGACTCCGACGTGCCTTCCCTGCCCGAGGAGCATGTGCAATTGCTGCGGCGGTTCGATCCGCTGCGCGACGAGGTTGCCCGCTTCCGCGACTTCAACACGCTCATTGATTCTGGCATCATCGGCCGAGTGCGGGAGTTGAAGCAGTGGCTTGATTCCTCGTTTTATCATCCCGGCGTACTGGCCACGGTTTCGGCTTACAACGCAAGTTTCGGTAAAAAGTTTGACGAGCTGTTTGCCAAGGCGCTGACCGAGATCAAGACGTTTGGACAAGCGCTCGAAGAAATGGGCGGGACGATTCTGACCACGGTCGACGGGGTGGAAGTCACGGTCGACCACGTGGCGGCGATTCAGGAAAAACAATTGCTCGAAGCCGACTACGGCAGCACCTTCGAAAAATTCCGCCGCGTATCGAAGTTGAAGAAGGAACTGGACCGGCGTCCGCCGATCCGGCGGTCCCTGCTCACGCCGGCGGCACAGGCATCGCGTTCCGCGGAGGCAGCGGCTGCTGCGCCCAAAAAGGCGAAAGCCGCAGCGGCGGCGAAAGCACCGGCCGTGGCTCCAGTGTTCCAGCCGCCCGCAATTACCGCGCAGCAGCTGTCGGCGGAAGAATCCAAGTTGCGGCGCGTCGAGGAATCGATTCGGGTGTTTGTGCGGGTGGCCGACCCAAAGTACCGGCAGGTCGTGCCCATGCGCTTCTTCAACCTCACGCTCACGGCGGCAGAGGCTGACGCCTACAGCGCTCCGTTCCTGGAAGAAAAAAGTTTACGCGCGGATGTGGCCCGGACGCTGATCCGGATGGTCTCGGTTTCCGCGCGTGTCAGCACCGAGTTGGAGGAATTGAAGCGGAGTCAAAAGATGTCGTCACTATGGAAGCTGCACGCCGACTCCGTGGTCGTATTGCTGGATATGGCCAGCAGCACGATCGAAGATGCGGGCAGCATTGGCAAGACCGCGGAGCAGAGCGGCGCGGGCGCGGCGGCGCGGGCCATCCACGACTCTGCCCATAAGCTGCGCAATCATGCCGACGTTGCTGTGAAGACTCTGGCCAACGTCAGCTAGAACAACGTCCTCGAGATCCATTCGCCAGGCTTCAGCGTGATGCGCGAGGGGCAATGACTGTAATTGCGACTTTACGCCAGTTATGTTGGATTGACGATGGCCAACCCGCCCGGAGAGTCACTTGAGATCTGACCTACTATGCGATAGGTCGTGGTGTCCAAAACATAAATTGCGTTGGTATTTCCGCACGTAACATAAGCACGCGTGCCGTCGGGCGTGAATGCGATGTCTGCCAGCGGTTGGCCAACAGAAACTGGGATTGTGGCTACAATCGCGTTCATTGTAGTGTCGATTACCCAAACATCCCCAGTGACTCCCGTCACGTAGACGTGACTTCCGTCCGGAGTCACGCGAAGCTGGGTGGCTGGTTCGGAGCTCGGCAGCGATATGCTGGTAACCAGGTCGTTGGTTTTCGTGTCGATGATATCCAAAACCGACGGGTTCCCGATACTGGCAGCGTAGAGGCGGCTTCCGTCGGGGCTAATCGACACGCCAACGAAACCCAACACGGCGGTCGTGATCGTGGCTACGACTTGATTCGAGGCAGTATCAATCGCCCAAATCTGATTCCCTTCGGCATTACTCACATATGCGTGGGTGCCATCGGGAGAGATTGCGATGCCCGAGAGCAAAACGCCGGGTGTCTGCTCAGCGGGTAACTTCCCGATGGTTATGGTTGCCGTCAAGGAGCCGGTCGCAGTATCGATTACTTCGACAGAGGCCAGCTGCGGAGGATTGTCGGGCCCCGAGCATAACAGCGGACCGCAAGTGATCGAATTCACATATGCGCTTTTACCGTCAGGAGTGATGGCTATCGCTTCAGGCTCGCTTCCGGCAGCAATCTTGGCGATCACGGAGTTTGACCCCGTGTCGACTACCCACACCGATGCAACGGCGTCGGTAACATAGGCGAGAGTTCCATCCGGGGTGACGGCCACGCCGGTGGGATAGGACGGCGTAAGGGTCAATGTGCCAACCGAAGAATTTCCGATTTCAATGCTCCTCACCGTCTTGTCTGCGGGAATGTTCATCACTGACAGGCTATGACTCGCAGAGTGCGCCACATACGCGACTGCGGTTGTAGCAGGCGAGCTGCCGCTACAGGAGGTTAATGTCAGACTGAATCCCAGCACAGACACTACGGAGAAGACCACGCGACACTTCATCACGCCCTCCAAATAGAATCCTCAGAAGTAAGTACGTGGGCCCGAATGCTACTGTCGGCAGATGCTCCGCCCCAACGCGAGGTTGCCTCCAGTGAACTGTCTTTGCCGCAGCATTTGCGATTTCCACGAGCGATGAAGGTTCAGAATGCGATCGGAGCTTGGCTGGCAATTGAGGTTGAGCTGTATTGATCAGATGGTGGTCTTTGTGGCGGCATAGAATTGTTGAAGTAGAAGGAGTCTCCCGTGACCTACGTGATACGCCACATCCTCAACGAGGGGAATGAGGTCGAATTAGGACAAAGGCTTTCAGATCAGGGCCCGTTCGATACCCGCGAGCAGGCGGAACAGCGCCTTAATGAATTGGAACTCGATCGGGCTAACGGAAAATTCACGATTGAGGAGCTAGTCCTCAGCTGATTGGAACCCCACCCTTTTCTGCTGCTGATTAAGAATCGCCGCGTTCGGCGGCGGACGCGAAATCGATCCGAGGGCGATGCTCTACCTAATCACCAGTTCGATCCTCACCTGTAACCCCATAAAGTAAAACGGCGCGGCTGGAGAGCCGCGCCGTTTCAATGCACGTCGTTAGTTGATGTCGAACTGCTGCTGGTGCACGGCTGCGTCGCTTTTCACGATGATGGTCCGTTTGGTCAGTTCTTCCATCTCGTTCAGCAGGCGGCCGTTGTTGGACTTCAATTCTTTGGCTACGTCGGGATGTACGCGGAGCATGACGTCTTCGTGCTCGAGGTGCTTGGCGATCTTGCGCATCTCGACGTAAATCTCGTTGCAAACCGTGGTCACTGACTTCACATATCCGGTCGACTCGCAGTACGGGCAGGGCGCGCCGATAGTGCGTTCGAGCGACTGCTTGACGCGCTTGCGGGTGATGGCGACGAGTCCGAAATCGTTAAACTGCAGCGTTTTTGACGGGGCGCGGTCGTGGCGAAGTTCTTCTTCGAGAGCCTGCATGACGCGCTGGCGGTTGCGGCGCTCGTCCATATCGATGAAGTCGATGATGATGATGCCGCCGAGGTCGCGCAAGCGGATCTGGCGCACGATTTCTTTGATCGCGTCGACATTGGTCTTGACGATGGTGTCTTCGAGACGCTGCGTCTTGCCGACGTACTTGCCGGTGTTGATGTCGATCGCGACCAGAGCTTCGGTCTGATTGATGACGATGTAGCCACCGCTCTTGAGCCACACTTTCGACTTGAGCGCCTTGTCCATTTCCGCGGCCAGGCCGAACTGTTCGAACAGCGGCGTCTCTTTGGTATACAACTTCACCCGTTTCACCATCTGGGGCTGGAAGCGGTTGAAGAAGCGCAGCACGCGCTCGTATTCGGGCTCGGTGTCGACCCAGATCACGCTGAAGTCGGAGGTGACCTGGTCGCGCAGCACGCGCTCGACCACGTTGAGATCGTGATAGATCAGCGCGGGCGGCTTGGAACTCTCGGCGCGGGTTTTGATGTCGTGCCACAGGCCTTTGAGGAAACGGATGTCGGCGCGGAGTTCTTCTTCGCTGGCGCTCTGTGCGGCAGTCCGGACGATGAAGCCTCCGTGGCCGTTTTCGCGTTCGCTCAGGATGATTCGCTTCAGGCGCTGGCGCTCTTCCTCAGAGGAAATTTTGCGCGAGACGCCGGTGTGGTTCACCGTGGGCATGTAGACCAGGAAGCGGCCGGGGAGCGCGATGTGACTGGTAATGCGCGCGCCTTTCTTGCCGATCGGTTCTTTGGCGATCTGGACCAGAATTTCCTGGCCTTCCTTGAGCAGGTCGCTGATCAGGGGAACGGGAGCGGATTCGCGGCGGCGGAAACGGCGTCCACCTCCTCCTCCACGGCGTTGGCGGTCGCGATCGCGCGGGCCACCCTGGCGATCACGATCATAGCCGGGACGCGGGCGCTGGGTGCGTTGCGTGTAGCCGGCGGTTCCGGCGGGAGCGCGGACTTCGACGCGGGCATCGACCGTGCCGTTGCTGCGCGCTTCAGCGTCGAGCAGAGCTTCCGCCTCGGCCTGCGCCTCTTCGAGTTCGATTTCTTCGCTGTCGTCCTCGCCTTCCGGGTGGGTAGCTTCGGCGGGATGGGGCTCGCCAGAATCGGTCAGCGAAGCGTGATGAATCTCGGCGACGGTCTCACGGGCGTCACCATTTAGATGCTCGCCGTTCAGATGTCCGGGACCGGCCTGCGTTTCTTCCTCGAATTCTTCGTAACCTTCGTCGGAAGAAGATTCGTAGTGGGGGGTGCTGGCTTCTTCCTCGTCGATGGTCTCTTCTTCCATCGTTCCGGGAGCGGCGAATACGGGAGCGTCGTGATGCGAATGCGCGGACCGGTCGGAGGCGACCGCGGGGCCGTTATGCTCCTCTTCGATCTCTTCGATTTCTTGAGAAGATGCATTGGAGGATCCGCGCGGAAATTCCTGCATGGACTCCCGCTGCGCTTCTTCTTCAATGGCTACGATGCCCTCGCCGGGCCAGCCGAGAGAAGGCACATCGCTTACTTCTGGACTCGCTTCCGGAGTTGACTCGGGACGGCGGAATTCCTGATTCCAATCGGTCGTGGTCGATGCCGATTCGACGTGTTCTTCGTGCTGCTCGTGTTCGTCCGAGACCTGCTCATGCTCGACATGCTCGTGTTGAACATGCAGAGGCTCGGCTACCGACTCGGCAGCGGCAAAGATGGGCTCGTCCTCGGGGAAGGTTGCGGCCAGTGGTTCGGCCGGGGTTTGCGGTTCGGCTTCGGCGATTGCCTGACGAACTGGCGGCTGCGGTGCCGGCGGCTGTTGGGCGAAGCGCTGGTACTTCGAAATGGACTCGCCGGGCAGCAGGATCGGCTGGTAGCCGGCAGGCAGACCCGAAGGCTGCGATCGTCCGGAATCTACGGGGCGGGTGGGTTCGACGGGGCGAGCGAAGCACGGCTCCGCGGTGCGTTCCGAGCTTCGTTCTGAGGTGCGGTCGAAGGTTCGTTCGGGAGTTCGCTCTGGACCTCGATCTTGGCCTCGTTCTGATCCACGATCTCGGCCATCGCCACGGCCGTCGCGGCGTCCGCCTCGGCGGCGGCGGCGGCCACGAAAGCCTCCGCGGTCGCGGTTCTGCGAGTCGGAGGCATTACCGGGCTCGGCGGATTCTCCGGCGAAAGTCGGCTGGCCCTCACTGAGGGTATCGGCTTCGAAGGTTCCCTCGCCGGTGATCGGGACCAAGTCGCCTTCAGGACTGGCTGCATCCTCCGGCGCGGCAGCCGCCCCAGCCTGCGCTGGCTGCTGGCGCATGTCGGGCACGCTGCGGGTGGCTGGGATGACATCGGTGAGATCGTCGTCGTGCTCTTCCAGCTCCATGAAGTCGGAAACATAGAGGAAAGCGTCGCGCTCCAGACCGATGTCGACGAAAGCCGACTGCATGCCGGGAAGCACGCGGGTTACGCGGCCTTTGTAGATAGATCCAGCTAAGGTGTACTCGTTCTCGCGCTCTAAATAGACTTCCGCGAGCAGATCGTCTTCGACCAGGCCCACTTTGGTTTCGTGGGGGGTGGAAGAGACAAATAGTTCCTTGTTCATCAAACACTCCGGTCCCGTCGACTTATTGTCGGACGGGCTTCACCGGGGCGGAGTCAGAAGAGGTGTGGGAGGATGAAACGAAGAGCGTCGCGATGCGGCCCCACATGGGGGACGGACGGGGCCGGAGAGTTCTTGTCTCTCTTCCTGCCGGGTCCGCTGCACAAGCTTGGGAATCTTTTGCACGAATCTCGCTTTCACTTCTGCCGGGGTTTGTGACCGCACTCTCAGACCCGAAGGTCGGGGGGCCGTTCCCTGCCCGGCTGCTCAACTTCAATCCTGCCCGGCCTTCGACTGCTCGACTAGCCGGTGAAATGCCCCCTTTACGCGAGGGCGATCGACATTTTTTGGGGCTGCGCCTGCGAGCGCAGCAAAACTGCTTTTCCTGCTGTTCTTCCTGATATTCCTGAACCTATTGCTTCTTAAAGCTTTGTTCGTCCGAACTGGCTCGTCGTAAACCGGGTTTAACCCCAGCTAGTTGACGAAGCGGCGCATACGAACATTCATAACCATCCCCAGCGCCAGGAACATGAATAATACGGAAGACCCACCATAACTCATCAGCGGCAGGGGTATTCCGGTGACCGGCATAAAGCCAACCACCATGCCGACATTGACCAGGATATGGAAGCTAAGCACAGCCACCACACCCATCACCACGAACGTTCCAGCGCGGTCGGGCGCTGTTTGCGCGTTCTGGGTCAAACGCATCAGCACTATGAAGTATAACAGCAGAACCCCGAGAGCGCCTACGAATCCGTGCTCTTCGGAAAACGCCGCGAAAATAAAGTCCGTTTGCGGAACTGGGAGAAAATTACCGTGTGTTTGCGAGCCTTTGCCGCCCCAAAGTCCTCCAGAACCCACGGCAATCTTGGATTGCTCAACTTGGTACCCCGAGCCCTGGGGATCAAGTTCGGGATCGATAAAGCTGGTCAAGCGCTGCTTCTGGTAAGACTTAAGCACGTGCACGCGCGGAACGGTAAAGACCGCCCCGATGCCGATTCCGGCCAGCAGAGCAACGGTTAGTCCCTGCTTCCACTGCAAACCGCCCAGAAAGACTCCCATGACAGCAATAGGAACGTAAGTGAGGGCGGTGCCGAGGTCAGGCTGGGCCAGGACCATTAGCATGGGAACGCCGACGATGGCTCCGGCTTTCATGAAATCGGACCAGGAAAGCTCCCGCTGGCGCATGTCCGCAAAATACTTGGCAACGGCGAGGATAAGGATCAGCTTGACCCACTCCGACGGCTGGAAATGGTTGCCGCCGGGCATGTGGATCCAGCGCTTCGCGCCCAAGTACCGCTGTCCGAATAGAAGCACGGCCATCAAAGAGGCCACGCCCGCAATATAGAACCAATGAATCTGATCGAGCAGCACCTGGTAGTTGACCAGGCTCATCACGAACATCGCGCCCACTCCGGCCAAGACCCAGTAAATCTGTTTCACGTGGGCTCCGGCAAACTTGGTGTGCACGGTGGCACTGTGGATCTCCATTACGCCCAGACCGCAAATCAGGAGCACGAAGCCCAGCAGGACCCAGTCGAAATCGCGGTATGAGACGTAGCGTGCCATAAAACAGCTTCTAGCTTCTAGCTCCTAGGCTTTTCCGTTGAGGGATCCATGTTCGGAATAACCTTGCGCGTTGAGATCATTGATGCATTCCTGGGGCAGCGATGGCGGCTGCCAACGGTTTCTTGGGCAAGTCGAGAACGAAGCGGCCGCCTTGAAGCTTGTCATTGCTTCCGTCGGAATTGGGTTCGCTCCACAGGCCGCCGATATCGACCGTCCCGTTGGGCTTCGGCTTCTCGACCATCTTCTGCGGGGTCTTGCGTTGCTTGTCCACGTAGGCCTTGATCACTTGCGTGGCCACGTTCGCCGCCAGCTTGCCGTGCTCCCCGCCCTGGAACAGGACGCAGACTACGACGTCGGGATTGCGGCGTGGCGTGAAGCCCACGAACCATCCGTTCTGGGCCAGATCGGTGTTGTCCTTGTGCTTGGCTCGGTTCTCCAGTGACACGACCTGCGCCGATCCGGTTTTGCCCGCGATGTCGATGCCGTCAATGTGCGCCCTGGGGGCTGTCCCTTCCGGCAGCAATACTCGTCCCATGGCGTCGGTAATGTAGTTCCAGCCGCTGGGGTCGAGAGGAACGCTGGTCACGTCGGTAAAGTGCGCCGCCTCGGTGTAGTTCGATGGGAGGTCGGTCGGATTGATCACATGCGGCACGACCAGCCTTCCGCCCATGGAGATGGCGCTGATGGCACGCGCCAACTGGACTGGAGTAACGGTAACCGCACCCTGCCCGATGCCGACGAAGATGGTCTCACCCGCGTACCATTTCTGGTGGAAGGTTTTCGCTTTCCACTCTTCGGACGGGATCAGACCGCTGGCTTCCTGCGGAAGATCGATGCCGGTCTTCTGCCCCAAACCTAATTGGGTTGCATACTTTGCAATTTTCTCGATTCCGAGTTTGTCGGCCAGGGTGTAGAAGAAAACGTCGCACGACTGATAAATCGCCTTTTCCAGGTCAACATCGCCGTGGGTCAGATGCTTAAAGTAGACCCAGCATTTTGAATTCCTGCCGTAGAAATCGGCGCTGCCGTTGCAGTGCACGTGCAAGTTCCGTGCAATGCCGTCCTGCCAGCCGGCAAACGACATGATGATTTTGAAGGTCGAGCCGGGCGCCAGTTGTGCCTGAATGGCTTTGTTCAGCAGCGGTTTGTCGGGATCGGTGACCAACTTGTTCCATTGATCGCGCGACACGTGCACGGCGAAATCGTTGGGATCGAAAGTTGGGCGGCTGACCATGGCCAGAATTTCTCCGGTGTTTGGGTCCATGGCAACGATGGCGCCGTTTTTGTCACCCAGCGCTTCTTCGGCTGCGATCTGCAAATCGATATCGATAGTCAGCTTCAGGGGCTTGCCGGGGACAGCTTCGGTTTCGCCGAGACGTCCGACTTCGCGGCCGTGGCTGTCGACCAGAGCCTGGCGCGATCCGTTGGTGCCCATCAGCAGCGTGTTGTACTGGCGTTCGACGCCGGAAATTCCTACGACGTCTCCGGCGTTGTAGAGCTCGAACTGGGGCTGGTTCAGCATGTCTTCGCTGACTTCGCCCACGTACCCGATGAGGTGCGCCATGAACCCGTTGCGCGGGTAGAGGCGGCGGTGCGACATGATGGTGTCGAGCTCGGGCAGTTCGTTGCGATGCGCTTCGATAAACTGCAGCTCGTCGGGAGTAATGTCTTCTTTCAGAAAAATCGGCTGGTACTGCGGCATCGACGCAAAGTGGCGGATGCGGGCGCGCACTTCATTGGGATCGAGGTGCAGGCCTTGAGAAATCAAGTCGGCGTCGGCGACCAGATCGCGCGAGGAATCGCGCAACAGCAGCGCAGTAAAAGACGGATAGTTGTCGACGATCGTGCGGCCTTCGCGATCGAGAATTTTTCCGCGAGGCGCGAGCACGGGCACGTTGCGCACGCGGTTCTTCTCGGCAGCCGAGGAGTAATAGCCGCTCTCCATCACCTGCAGCTTCCAGAGTCCGTAGGCGAGCACCAGAAAGATGCCCAGGATGATGTACTGCGCCGCCGTGAGGCGGATTTCGGAAACTTTTTCGTCGCGGCCGAACATCTATTTTGAGTTCTCAGTTCTCAGTTCTCAGTGCTCAGTTGCGGACCGCTCATTTTGTGGGGTCACGCCGAAAGGGCAGAAAACTGGCAATGCCTTAGATCAATTCTAATCCCAACGGGCTTTCGCCTATTGCTCAAGGGGTGACGTAAGTCACAGCCTCGGGTTTTGCTGAGAACCTGAGAACTGTCTTCATGTTCTCTGCTTAAACTTGTCGAGCAGGAAGAACATCACTACGCCGAGGAATGCATTGGCCAAGCCCGCCAGAATACCGTGCAGCCAGCTCCAGTTCTGCGTCATGTTGACCAGCCCACGGGCTACGGTGAAGTAGACGGCGGAATGGATCAGATAAAACCCCAGGGTCACCAGGAAGCGGGCGCCGGCGTTTTCCACGTCGAGCTTCACGCCCAGCGACGACGCGCCATAGCCGACGACGGTTTTAGCGATTCCGTAGAGCCCGATCGGATTGTGGCCGAGCATATCCTGCGCCAGGCCAATGGCTGCCCCGGTGAACAGGCCGGCAATCGGGTTGCGGCGGGCCATGGCGAAAAAAATCGTGACCAGCAACGGAAGATCGAAATAGACGGCAAAGCGCGGAAACCGCAGCGGAATGAATGCCTGTACAAAGAGCGCCAGCAGCGGTACGCCAATCGTCACCGGAATGCTGAACCGGTAGACTTCAACCTGCTCCCCAGATGTGTAAGTGATGGGCACGCTATTGAGGGCTGCTTTCGCCGGCTGGTGGCTGCGAAGAGTCAGGCGGCGTACTGGGTTGGGCAGGTTTCGGCGGCGCGCTCGCGGGGGCGATGGGGGAGGGCCCGGACTTTGGATCGGGCGCCGTGGGGCCCGCTGCCGGGGAGCTCTTCTTTGGAGATGAAGTGGCGGTGGGCGTACCGGCGGAAGTCCCTTCCGCTGGCTTTACGGATATTCCGGAGGCTGGCGCGCCGGGAACGCTATTTGCGCCTGACGGAGTCTTAGCAGCCGGAGTGCTGGTGGAGGCCGCGCCCGCAGGTTTGATCGCCGGCTTCGCGACGGCCGGTTTGGTTGAGCCTTCTGCTGTTCCTGACGTTGTGCCTGCAGCGGGACTCGCTTCGGCGGGCTTGTCAGGCACCGACGGCAAACGTTGCGCCAGAATATCCGAGGCGCGGATGTGGACGTTTTCTTCCGCAGTGGCCTGGCGTTCCTTGTTCTCGACCAGAACCAGCACTTCTTCGAGCTTGCTCAGGTCGGCGGCAGGCTTGACTTTGATGTTCAGAAACAAATCCTTGCCGTTTCCGACTTTGGTGACGATTCCGATGGGCAATCCCTTGGGAAAAATCTGGTCGCCACCGCTGGTGAGCACGGTTTCACCAACTGGAACCTGCTCATCGCTCATCACACGTTCGAGCACGACTTCGCCGTTGGCGGTACCGCGCAGTACGCCTTGCAGTCGTGTCTTTTCGAGCAGAGCGCCGACGCCACTGCTTTGATCGCTGATCAACAGCACTTGAGAAACGGACGCGTACGCCACGAGGACCTTGCCGACAATTCCGTCGGCGGTCATGACGGCCATGTCGCGTTTGATGCCAGCGCTCTCACCTTTATCGATGTAGATGGTGCGGGAAAGATCGCTGCCGCTGGAACCGATGACCTGGGCGGCCACGGTGCGGGAGATGAACTGTTCTTTGAAAGCGACCAGGGATTGCAGGCGGCGGGCCTGGGCGGCATCTTCGCTGAGCCGCACTTGTTCGAGCCGCATCTGCTCGATCTGGTCTTTCAACTGGCGGTTTTCGGCGCGCACTCCGCGCAGATAAAAATAGTTATGCCAGATGTTGCCGGTGCCGTTCTGCGCCCAGATCAGAACCCGCTCAAAAGGAGTAATGGCGTCGACCGCCCAGACGCGGATGAGGCGCGTATTTTCGGGATCGTTGCCGCCGCGCTTGACTTGTGTCGCGAGGCCGAGCACCTGCAGAAAGAGGACTCCTACCAGGATGATCAGGTTGCGGTAGCGGCCGAGTACGGATTCCATGAGCCTCGAGTTATGAGCTTCGAGCTATGAGCTTAACGCGAACTACGTGGATTCTCCCCGATCGTAGCTCACAACTCGCAGCTCGCAACTCTTTATTCGATCGAGATTTTTCTGAGCAGTTTGAAATCGCTGAGCATCTTGCCGGTGCCGAGCACGACGCTGCACAGCGGGTCATCGGCGATAGAAACCGGCAGCCCGGTTTCTTCGCGGATGCGCTTGTCGAGATTCTTGAGCAGCGCGCCGCCGCCGGTGAGCACGATGCCGCGGTCGCTGATGTCGGCGGAAAGTTCTGGAGGCGTGCGCTCGAGCGCTACGCGAATCGCATTCATGATGGTCGAAACGCATTCGCTCAGGGCCTCGCGGATTTCGCCGTCGTCGACCGTGATGGTTTTGGGGACACCTTCGATCAGGTTGCGGCCCTTGATTTCCATCGTCATCGGTTTATCGAGCTGGTGCGCGGAACCGATTTCCATTTTGATCTGCTCGGCGGTGCGCTCGCCGATCAGCAGGTTATATTTCCGCTTCAGATAATTCATAACAGCTTCGTCCATCTGGTTGCCGGCCATGCGCACGGAACGCGAGTAGACGATGCCGCTCAAAGAAATGACTGCGATGTCGGTGGTGCCGCCGCCGATGTCGACCACCATGTTGCCGCTGGGTTCGGTGATGGGGAGTCCTGCGCCGATCGCCGCGACCATGGCTTGTTCGACGAGATGTACTTCGCTGGCCTTGGCGCGATAGGCGGAGTCCATGACCGCGCGTTTTTCCACCTGCGTAATTTCCGAGGGCACGCCGATCACGATGCGGGGATGCACCAGCATCTTGCGGTTGTGCGCCTTCTGGATGAAATAGTTCAACATCTTCTCGGTGACTTTGAAATCGGCGATCACGCCGTCTTTCATGGGCTTGATGGCGACGATGTTGCCGGGCGTGCGGCCCAGCATCTCTTTGGCTTCTTTGCCGACGGCTTCAACCTCGCCGGTATTTTTATTGATGGCGACGATGGAAGGCTCGTTGACGACAATGCCCTTGCCGCGCGCGTACACCAGCGTGTTGGCGGTGCCGAGGTCGATGGCCAAGTCGCTGGAGAAAATGCTGAACAGCGACCGGAGATTGTGACTGCGCGTCGAGCCTGAATGAAATCCGTTGTTTGACATGACGAAATGTTCCCGCGTCTTTCTTGCGTACCGCTCTCTTTCCGGAAGTGTTCCGGAGTTTAGCTTTATTTTCTGTTGGGATGCTGGCTGTCTTTATATTCTACGAGATGCCCGGCAACCTTGCTCAAAATCGAAATCTCTACTGAATGATGATCTTCTTCTGCTGCGTATTCACTCCGCCCTGCGCGGTTTGCGCCGTCACCGTAATTACGGCTTCTCCGGTCGGCAGCGGCGGCGTGAAGTAATGGAACCCGCCGTCCGAGTTGATCATGGGAACCTCACTGCCGTTCACCATCACGCGCGCGCCCGTCTGGGTCTTGCCGGTCACTTCAATCACGTGCCCGTGCTGAATAAAAGGATCCAGGTCGAGTTCTATAGCTTCGGTTTCTTTGCCTTTGGAAATAATGGTGAAGCGATTCTTTTCACTCTCGACCGATTCCTTGCCGGCAGCGTCGTAAGTCTGCACCATCCAGTAATAAGCGCCTTCTCCCAAGCTCGTGACCGTTACCGCAGCCGTATTAACCTTCTTGTCAACCAGTGTAGAAGAAAAATATGGGTTGCGCGAGATGCGCAGGCGGTAACCAACTGCATTCGCCATTGGAGTCCAGGAGAATTCGACGTCTTTGGTGGCCTCGCCGGCGGAGAATAGCGGCGCCATGTTGGCGGGAGCGATGGGCGTGGGCGGACCGATTTCTTTTTCTTTCTCCAGGCGCGACTGCTGACCCTGGAAGCTCACTTTTTCCCAGTTGGCCAGTTGCACGGTCTCGCCGTTGCGCGTGACCTCGCCGCTACCTTTCTTCATGAGGATCTCGTGCTGGTCGGTCTTGGGATCGTTATGCACCTGGGCTGCCGACTCTGGGGACAGCGAGGCGGTCGCTCCGGCCACAATCACTTGCGATTTCGAACCCTGGCTGTAGGTTGCGGTCGAGAGGTCGACGGTTCCGGTGCTCACCGTCACGGCCACGTTGGTCTGCTGCTGGTCGTTGGCGGAGTTTTCTTCGATGACGATTAGCGAATCCTGCTTTACGGTGTAGCTGGTAGCGTCATTAAAGACGACCTTCGCCATGCCTTCGGAGCCGGTCTGAACCACGTCGCCCTTGTCGAGGGGAATGCTGTAATCGGCAGTGATCCAGCTATTGCCGTTGCCCTTCTTCACCCGCACCGTGCCGTCGAGAGCCGTGAAGTGGGCCTGCTGGGCCGTCGAAGCACCCGAACCGGTAGCCGGAGCCATCCCTCCCACGCGCTCCAGTACTTTGCCGACTAAACCCTCGCCCGCCTTCACACTGTTCTGCGTGAATTGCGGAAACGCCATGCGCATAGCGACGAACAAGATTGTGGCGGCTGCCAGGATCAGCAGGAACACACTGCGGTACGTTATGGTGGTCCACGCAACGTGGATCCCCGGTTTGCGATCGTCGGATGACACTTTGGACCTAGAAACCTCAGTAAATATGCGGTAAAGAGCAACGGTAGCACAAGCAAAACGGAGGAAAAACCACCGAATGACTTTGGGACGTTACTGAAGTGTACTCAAGCACTTACCCCCCCGTAGGGACTGCTTCGGAAACCGGATGGGTGGCTGCTCCTTGTGAAAGTTTCACAATGATCAGCTATCCTTGCTTTCCCCATGGTTAGCGCCTCTCCAGCGAATTCGGTGTCCGATCAAGAGCGGCGGTCGCTCCTGAAGTCCGGCATGGCCATAATCTGGGCGATCGCCCTGGCGAAGCTCATCTTCCACATTTATTTCAACAACCGCTATGGCTATTTCCGCGATGAGTTTGATTACATGTCGTGCGGCGACCACTTGCAGTGGGGATACGTCGATCAGCCCCCGCTGATTCCGTTCCTAATCCACATTTGCCGCGCTGTGCTAGGTGACTCGCTGCGCAGTGTTCGCTTTATCCCGGCTGTGGCATCGTCGCTACTGGTGGTGCAGACTGCGGTTTTGGCGCGCGAACTGGGAGGGCGCCGTTATGCCGTATTCCTCAGTGCGGTCTGCGCGGTCATCGCACCGCAGTATCTCTCGAACGGCAGCCTTCTGGGCACGAACTGTCTCGAACCGAACCTGTGGATGGGCTGCGCTTATTTTTTCGTTCTTGCGGTGAAGAGAACCGATCCGCGGTATTGGCTCTGGTTTGGCGTGGTCGCCGGAATCGGCATGGAGGAAAAGTATTCCATTGCCGTCTTTGGGTTTGGGATGGTCGTGGGTCTGCTGCTGACCACGCAACGCCGCGTGTTTCTGGACAAGTGGATCTGGCTGGGCGGGCTCGCGGCTTTTCTCATCTTCCTACCCAACCTGCTGTGGAACATTCATTACGACTGGCCATTTGTGCAGTTGATTCACAACATCAAAGCGGAGGGCCGCGACGTTGTATTGGGGCCAGCGCAGTTCTTCCTGCAACAGACTCTGCTGGTGAATCCTTTCACGGCACCCATCTGGCTGGCGGGATTGTTTGCGCTTCTGTTCTGGTCGCGGCTGAAGCCTTATCGCGTGCTGGGTTGGTGCTATCTGATCTGCTACGCGGTTTTCTCTGGACTGCACGGAAAGAATTACTACCTGGCGCCGGTCTATCCCATGCTGCTGGCGGCGGGAGCCGTGGTGCTGGAGTCTGCGCTCGATCGTTCTGCAACGGATCGTACGGCAGGAGCCCGGGTTCGGCTGCAGTGGGTGAAGCCCGTGATTGTGGTTCTGCTGCTGGCGACCGGAGCGTATCTCGCGCCCGTCGTCGTTCCCATGCTTTCCCCCGATCGCTTCCTCGCCTATGCAAAATCTCTCCCGTTTAAGCTCCCGATTATGGAGCATGCCCACGCGCGCGCGGCGCTGCCGCAATGGTATGCCGACCAGTTTGGCTGGCAGGAAATTGTGGATGAAACGGCGGTCGCATGGAACCGCCTTGCACCCGAGGAGCGGAAAGACTGCGGCATCTTTGCCCAGGATTACGGTCAGGCCGGGGCCATCGATTTTCTCGGCCGCCGGTATGGCTTGCCGGCTTCGCTCAGTGGCCATCAGACATGGTTTCTTTGGGGGCCGCGCGCATACTCCGGCAACTGCATGATCGTGCTGGATGATCGAAGAGAGCGGCTGGAAGAGCTTTGGCAGCGGGTCGACTACGTCGGAACTTCCGCCGCCAGTCCATACGCGCTAGAGCAGCAGATTGATGTCTACATCTGCCGAGGCGCGAAGTTCGGGACCCTGACCCAACTCTGGCCACAATTGAAGCGCTGGCGCTGAGTCGAGGGATCCGGTAAACAAAGCTCCGCCGTCGCGTCGCACGAAGCCTGCAAAGACGCTTTGCGGCGGAGCAAACTACGGCATCTAGGCCGGGCGGGCCTCAGTCCTCGAAGCTTCTCGCTCCACCCTTCATCCGGTTCGTCACCGCCTGCGTCCACACCCACTTAATTACCCGGGCATCGTTATAGCAGTAGCCGAGATTGTGATTGAGCGTGGAAAAGCAATGTCGTTCGCAGGTGCGCTTCATAGCCTTCAGTTGCTGCTGGTCGAACTTCGCGTGGTCGATGTTTCCCCAGTCAAAGGTCGAAGGATACATCGGAAAACACGGAGCAACCGTGCCATCGGTGCGAATGATCACATTATTTTGGCCGGCGCGGCAGTTCCAGTCCGTGAAGTGCAGCTCGCCGTTGGCATCCTGCGCGATGCCTGGAGTCTGCGCCAGCATGGCAGCTATATTGCCGTTGGTGCCCGTGCCATCTCCGTACCATCCATATTTTTTCAGGTCCAGGCCCGAAGACATGCGGACAAATGCCTTCATCTCCTGCAAACGCTGCACCGAGTTCACCATCTGGTATCCCGCCCGATTCTTCTCGATAATCCAGTCAATGAGCTCATCGACGGAACGCCAGTCCTCCGGCCGGATATAAGTAGGGTTCTCGTTGAAATGCTTGAAGTGCTCATCCTGCTCAAGCATGGGAGTCTCGTTGATGTGATAATCCGTCGCTAGACGATGAGCGTGAGCGTATTCGGTGAGCTTGCGCACATCCTCATGATTGTTGCGACAAATGTTGATGTTCAGAAACACCATGTAGCCATACACATACTGCTTGCGGATCAAATATTCGAGATTCTTCTGGCCGGGGACAAGCGCCTTCGGCAAGCTGGGTTTTTCGTCCCACGCGTCGAGCGCATAGTTGAAGATGGCAACGCCAGCATCGCCTAACCGGTCGGCGACTTCGGGACGCAGTAAGCGGCCGTTGGTGCCCACATAAACCCAAAAGCCCTTCTTAGCCGCATAATAGACGACTTTGTGCGCGACCTGCGGGCGCAGCAGCGGCTCGCCACCCATGAGGGCGAGCACGCGGCACCCATGATCGTGCAGCCAGTCGATGGAGCGCCTGGCCACATCCTCGGTCATGCCCTTCACTTTGTTATCGAAGGCCCAGCAGTACCAACAGTCGAGATTGCATTTGTAGTCGAGGAAAAGATACGCGGTGATGGGGTGAAATTCTCCGGGCATGATGCGCGATCGCATATAGGGCAGCAGCCATCCCCGCACCTTGCGCCACACCTGGGGATAGGTCCAATCCCGTTTTTGTGGGATGTCGACAGGGCCCGGGTCAGATAGCAATTCTGGATACTGCGGAAAAACCGGCTCCGGCAGAGTCGCGCCGGTGACCGCGGCCGGCACTGGACCGGAGGATGAAGAATTCATCAGCAGGTTATGAATGTCAACGTCGATTCTGAATTTAGCGGGGGCGGGTGAAGCCATACTCTCTTTCTCCTTCCTGGTTGGGTTCCCGATCGGCAGGAGAATTGCCTGTTCGAGCAGTCGATTGACCTTCAGCGAGTGCGACAACACTTGCAGCGTCGTCCCTAGCGGCTCACAGACAACCCTGGTTACTGCCTTTCTTTTCCGTAGATGCTTTTCATAGATGCTAGTACTGATAAAAATATTTCGGCGGTACGCTAGCGCACATTCCTCGCTGATTTTTTTATGCGAGACGAAGAGCAGCAGCCGCTTGTGTGGGCCGGAGAAATCCGGCCGCCACCAACGGTTACCTCCCTTGCCGCATCTCTCCCACACGCTGTAGCATCAATATTCAGACATTCATAAGGAGCAATCATGGCCACCGATACCCTTGCCTCCCCGGCAACTTTGGGCAGCGACAGCCCAACTAAAATCCTCAAGAACTTCATCGATGGCGAGTGGGTTGAATCCTCGACGGGCGAGACCTTCGAAGACCGCAATCCCGCCGACACTCGCGATGTGGTCGCGATTTTCCAAAAGTCGGCCAAGGCTGACGTGAATGCCGCCGTGGCCGCCGCCAAGCGCGCCTTCTTGAAATGGCGCCTCGTTCCCGCGCCCCGCCGGGCTGAGATTGTTTTCCGCGCGGCAGAAATTCTGATCGAGCGCAAGGAAGAGTACGCGCGGGAGATGACCCGCGAAATGGGCAAGGTTCTTGCTGAGACACGCGGCGACGTGCAGGAAGCGATCGACGCTGCATACTACAATGCCGGCGAAGGCCGCCGCCTGTTCGGCCCCACGGTGCCATCGGAAATGCCCAACAAGTTCGCCATGGCGGTGCGGCAGCCGATTGGAGTGTGCGGGATGATCACGCCGTGGAACTTTCCCATGGCAATTTCTTCATGGAAGCTGCTGCCGGCCATCGTTTGCGGCAACACCTGCGTCATCAAACCGGCGCAGGACACGCCTCTCTCCACATTTAATCTCGTCCGCGCTCTCACCGACGCCGGTCTGCCCAAAGGCGTGATCAATGTCGTGGCCGGATTTGGCGCAGAGGTGGGCACTCCGCTGGCTGAGCATCCTGATGTGCGCGCGATTTCGCTGACGGGATCGTCGGCCGTGGGCCGCATTGTGGGCGGGATCGCGGCGCAGAGTTTCAAGCATTGCTCGCTCGAACTTGGTGGCAAGAATCCTATGATCGTTCTCGACGACGCGAACCTTGACCTCGCCATTGAAGGCGGGCTGTGGGGAGCATTCGGCACCACCGGCCAGCGCTGCACCGCGACCAGCCGCATGATCGTGCAGAAAGGCGTGTACCGGGAATTCGTCGAGCGCCTGGTCGAGCGGGCGAAGAAGTTGAAGGTCGGCAATGGCCTGGATGAAACCGTGCAGATGGGACCGGCCGTCAACGAGAAACAGCTGCAGACCGACCTCAGCTATGTCGAGATCGGCAAGAACGAAGGTGCGAAGCTGGTGTGCGGCGGCCATCGCCTCGACCAGGGCGACTACCAGCACGGCTGGTTCATGGAGCCGACCGTGTTTACCGACGTTAACCCTAAGATGCGCATTGCGCAGGAAGAAATCTTTGGGCCGGTGGTTTCGATCATTCCTTGCGACGATCTCGATGATGCAATTGAAATCGCCAATGGAATCGAGTACGGACTATCGTCGGCGCTCTACACCAAGGACGTAAACAAGGCGTTCTCGGCCATCCGCGATCTCTATGCCGGTATAACTTACGTCAATGCCCCAACCATTGGGGCCGAAGTACATCTGCCGTTCGGAGGCACCAAGGCGACGGGCAACGGTCACCGCGAGGGCGGAATCGGCGCCATCGATTTCTATACCGAGTGGAAGTCGGTTTACGTCGACTACTCCGATAAGCTGCAGAAGGCGCAGATCGACAGAGAAGACTGAGCATCGCTCTAGCCACAGAGGACGCGAAGAACCACGGAGGAAGCCCTATGAATCCTCAGCCGTCGTCCGCGGCTTCTGTTGTTAGGCCTTTTCCTGAGTGTTCACTATTCACCTTCTCGGCGTTTCCGGAGATTAGAACCCCCACACGCTGTCCAATTCCCTGGACAGTACCTCGGTAATCTTGCCCGGATACCTTCCAGCACCTACCGTGGGCACTGGGGATTTCAATCGGGTCGGGGTCTTGCCACAGGTGTTGTCCTGAGGTTCGGCCGGCAAAGCGAAAAAATTCCAGATGATTCCACGAAAGTTCTCGTTCGCCCTTCTTCCGCTGGCGTTCTGCCTGACGGCCGTTTTCGTCCCCCGGTCGCTAGCTCAGAAGAGCGATCGCAAAGTCATTGTGACGGTGAAGCCCGAGTACCCGGAACTCTTGCGGCACGCGCAAGTTGGCGGCGTGGTTCGTTTGAAGGCGACGGTGCTGGCTAACGGGTCGGTGAGCAACGTCGAGATTCTCGGGGGCAATCCGATCCTGGCGGAAAGAGCGGTGACCGCCGTCAAGAGCTGGAAATACGCGCCCGCCCCCGACAAGACCGTCGAAGACATCGCTCTCACCTTCAGCCCTCACTGATCTGCTGTCACGATTCGACCTTCACTATCAAACTCATCCTGCGAAGCGCAGATTTCCTGCTCCACAGCGTCTGCTGCGGTTAGAATTTGCTTTATGCCCTCGATCCAATCCCACGAAATCTCTGCCGCTTCCCGCCTTGAACATGTTCGGTACGCGATTCGCGATCTGGCCTGCGTGGCCGACGAAGTGGTGAAGCAGGGCCACAAGGTTCTGCCGCTGAACGTCGGCGACCCGCTCAACTTCGATTTCCGGACGCCGCCGCATATCATCGAGTCCGTCTATAAAGCCATGCGCGACGGCAAGAACGGATACGCACCGTCGCCCGGAGTTCCGGAGGCGATCGAAGCCATTCGCGCCGAGGCTGCCCGCAAGGGCATAACGACCGTGCAGGATGTGTTTGTCACCGCGGGCGTGAGCGAGACGGTCGACCTCTGTCTGTCGGCGCTGGTGAATCCTGGAGAGGACGTGCTGACGCCCTGCCCCGACTATCCGCTGTATTCCGCCGTGCTCTGCAAACTGGGCATCGGCCTCAACGCCTACGATTTGAATGAAGAGGACGCCTGGCAGCCTGAATTGTCTGATATCGAGCGCAAGCTCACGCCGCGCACCCGCGGCATTGTGCTGATAAATCCCAACAACCCGACAGGCTCGCTGTGCACGCGGCAGATGCTGGAGCAAGTGGCGGAACTGGCGCGGCGCCACAACCTGATCGTGTTCTCGGACGAAATCTACGACAAATTAATTCTTGACGGCACACCACACCTAGCTTTCGCCGCAGTCGCGCCCGACGTGCCTTGCGTGACTTTTGGCGGCATGTCGAAGAATTACCTGGTACCGGGATGGCGAATCGGATGGGGCATCGTCTCTGGCGAGGCGGCCGCGGTGAAGGCGTATACCGAAGGCGTGCATCGCTTGCTGCGGGCTCGACTCTGTGCCAACCATCCTGAGCAATACGCGATCCAGCCTGCGCTGGAGGGCCCGCAGGATCATCTGCTCGAAGTGCAGCGCAAGCTGCGCTCCCGCCGCGATCTCACGCAGAAGTGGTGTGAGGCGACGCCGCGTGTGAGCTGCGTAGCGCCGCACGGCGCTTTTTATGCTTACCCGAAAATCGATATCCCGGAGAGCGACGAGATTTTCGTGAAGGAACTCATTCGCCAGAAACATGTTATGGTCGTGCACGGATCAGGCTTCGGCCAGAAGCCGGGCACACAGCACTTCCGCATCGTGTTCCTGCCGGATGAAGCGACCCTTACGAAGGCCTACGCTGGGATTGCGGAGTTCATTCGCGAACGGTATGGGTCCTTGTGACCTTGGATTCTTCCGCGGAAAAAATCTCAGACTTTCGCACTGCTCCTGTGTGCGCTTGGCCTTTCCACGCGAATCTGATTAAATCAAGGCAGCGCAACCTGGGCGGCGTGCTGGTGTTTCTACATTTGTGGTCGACATTCATTCTCACATTCTGCCGGAAGTAGATGATGGCCCGAAATCCTGGGACATGGCGCTCGCCATGTGCCGCGTGGCGGCGGCGGATGGCATCACTCACATGGTTGCCACTCCCCACGCCAATGATCGCTATCACTACGATCGCGATTATCTGAAGGGACTGCTCGATCACCTGCAAGAATTGACCGGGAATTCACCGAGGCTGCTGCTGGGTTGCGATTTTCATTTGTCGTACGAAAATCTGCAGGACTGCGTGGCGAACCCCTCGCGCTACGTGATTGAAGGCACTCGCTACCAACTCGTTGAATTCAGCAATTACAGCATCCCAGACAACACCACGGATTCTTTTTTCAAGCTGGGGGACTGTGGGATCGCGGCGGTCATTACGCATCCCGAGCGCAACCCGATTTTGCGCGAGAATCTGCAACGGGTGGTGGAGTGGGCGGAACAGGGCTGCGTAGTGCAGGTGACGGGCTCGGCTCTGACCGGATTCTGGGGAGAGCGCACGCGCCGCGCCGCGGTTTGGCTGCTCGAACGCCAGGCCGTGCACGTGCTGGCCACCGACGCGCACGATCTGGAGAAGCGTATTCCGATTCTTTCCACGTCGCGCGAGGCCGCGGCCGAAATCTGCGGGGAGGACGTTGCTGAAGCACTGGTGGAAGGCAATCCGCGCGCGATCATCTCGAACCAACCGCTGCCGTATTTCCCGCGGCCGGTGATGACCAGCTATAAGAAAAGCTAGCTCCGAGCGTTCAGCTGTCAGCCAAAGGTGAGCCTACGGCTGCTCCGGTATGCGCTGTTTCCTATTATTCGGACGCGTGTTCGCGCTAGGGCTGAATTGCTGAGTGCTGCACGCTGATTTTCTACTGCGGGTTGGAAGAAGGATCACCCTGGTTGGGATTCTTGACCGGGTCCGGTGAGGCCGCGGGCGGAGTACTGTGCGTGGGCGTGGCGCTCGTGGCTGGCGCGTCAGGCACGGTGGTCATGGCGCTTTCCGGATTCAGCAGGTGGTCTTTGCTCGGGCCCAGTCCCAGTTTAATCAGCGCTCGCGAGTCGGGCACGGTTTTACTTTGCCAGCCGTGGTCGGCCTGGTACCGGCGCATGGCCTCTTCGCTGGCCTGGTTCCAGGTGCCGGTGGCTTCTCCACTGAGATAGTGCTCGCGAATCAGAGCTTCCTGAATGGCATGGGCTCGCTCGGAGTCGATTTTCTGCTGGCCACGCGCGCGCACTGATTTTTTTCGCGCGGAGCGCTTTGCGGTCGACGCGGTGTGAGTTCTGGTGGCAGGCTTCATTGAACCTGCGGTTTTCGAACTCACACTCTTCGTTGCGGTGGAGTTTTTCGCACTCGTCGTCGCGGGGACAGATTTCGTGGTGGTCTTCGGATGCGCAGGGACCGTGGTGCTGGCAGCGGCAGCGGCGCCGGTCGAAGTCTGCGCCGCACCAGCCGCGGGAATGTCGGCCGCCATCCCAAGCAGGCATACGGCCGCGCAGCTGGCGACGAAACGGGCACTCCGGATTTCAGACCAAGTTCTCACCAGAAAACCCTCGCCTCACGCAAAACCACGCAGGCCGGGAACTCCCTAAAATAAAAGGCCCAACGAGCGCCGGCATCGTAATCATCCTCGATAGATGCGTACAGTGCCAGTTCCCGTTGGGCCTATTTCAGTTACTGAAGTGTACCGGCCAGGAAGATGGTGCCGTCCTGCCGCGTCGAACCCCGCTGCCGCACCAGGAAGACAACGTCCTGGCCACTCTTCAGGCTCGACTCGACTTTGGCGAATTCTTCCTCGCTGTTGACCGGCTGCTTATTCACTTCCAGGATTATGTCGCCGCGTCCCAGGTTCACGTCCTCGGCAAACGAGCCGGGCTTAACGTCCTGCACGATCACGCCTTTTCCCTGCGGCAAGTCAAGACGATCGGCCATTTCCGGCGTCACTTTGCGCACCGTCACGCCGAATTTGCTCTGCTTGGGAGCGCTCTCGTCGTCGTTATCCTGGGCGTCACCGAGCCGCCCGGCAAACAGTTTGGCACGATCGGCAATGGTTACGACCGTATCCTGTTGCTTGCCGTTCCGCAGGAAGCCCAGACTTGCTTTCGATCCCGGCTTGCGGGAAGCAATGTCAGCCACCAGTTCGGCGCCCTTCGCCACCTTCTTACCGTCGATCAGCGTGATGGTGTCGCCTACTTTCAGTCCAGCCTGATCGGCCGGGCTTCCGGCCACGACACTCGATACCGTGACGCCAGAGCCCGCGCCATAGACGCGCATGATCGCCGGATTCTCCACTGCGTCAAAGGTGATGCCGATCGAGCCGCGCGTTACCCGGTGTTCCGGCCCGGTCAGTTGGTTGTAAACGTCGACTACCGTCTTCGACGGTAACGCGAACCCCACACCCGCGTAGGCGTTGGTTTCGCTGAGAATGGCCGTATTGATGCCAATCACTTCGCCGCTCATGTTGACCAGCGGTCCGCCGGAATTGCCGGGGTTGATGGCCGCGTCAGTCTGAATGAACGTCTGGAACTGGCGCAAGGGGACGATGTCACGCCCCTTCGCCGAAACGATCCCCGCCGTCACGGTCTCGGATAGCCCGAACGGGCTGCCCACGGCTAGAACCCAGTCGCCTACCTGCATGCTGTCGGAGTTACCCATCTTGGCGGCTGGCAGGGAGCGTTCGATCTCGACCTTGATCACGGCGAGGTCCGTCTCGTCATCCGTGCCAATCACCTTGGCGTCGTGCTGCACGCCCGGCGGATCATCTTCGAAGCGCACGCGAATGCGGTCCGCCTTCTCGACCACGTGCCGGTTGGTGACAATGTATCCCTTGGGATCGACGATTACTCCTGAGCCCAGCGAGCGCTCGCGGATCGAGTTATCGCCCTGGCCCCCCGGTGCACCCTGGCCGCCGGGACCACCGAAGAAATGCTTGAAGAAGTCGTCCATACCGCCGTCTTCGCCGTCTTGACCTTCATCATCTTGGCCGCCCCTGCGCCGGTGGACGTTCTTGATGGTCGATTCGGTGTTGATGTTGACCACGCTCGGCTCCAACTGCTTGGCAATCTGCGAAAACGTGTTCGACAGTTGCTGCGGCGCGGGCATGCTGAGCGGCGTCGCATCACTCTTCTGCTGTCCCTCTTTGCCTTTTACACCGTAGGAAATGACCGTCCCAATCAGAATGCCGACCGACAGGGTTGCCAGAATACTCAGCGTGTAGGCCCATCGGTGAGCCTTGATACGCTGCCACATTGCGCCCGAATCCATATGTCTACTTCCCTCCGAAACTCACTAACCCCTTATAGTATACCCATTTACGCAATGCGGCAGAACGCATGCCGAGACCCATGATTTCATTGCGGTGTGCTCTTCGGGTTAGACGCGCAAATACGCCAAAGCGTTTGATGTTTGAGGAATAAAGTGCTGGCAGCAAATCGCTTAGCGAGGAACTGAAGAGCGACGCAATGTTGCGGGCGTACTCACTTGGCTTCGTACACCGTCTTGCCTCCCACCACCGTGCGCAACACCTTTGTGGCCAGCAGCTTCTCAGGTGAAGCCGCGGTCGGGTCGCGGTCAAGCACGATGAAATCCGCCAACATACCCGGCACCAGCTTGCCCTTTTCTTTTTCTTCGAACTCGGCGAACGCCGAGCCTGCGGTATAGGCGGCAATCGCCTGATCCATGGTGAGCCGCTGCTCGGGGAAATATTCCAGCTTGCCGTCTTCACTCTTGCGCGTAACTGCTGCGTAGAGCCCCCGGAACGGGGTTACAGGTTCAACGGGATAATCCGTTCCAAAGGCCAGAGGCACACCTTTGTTCAGAAAGGCCAGCCAGGCATAGGAAGTCGCCGCCCGCTTCGGCCCGATCCGGTCTTGGGCCCAGCGAATGTCGTTGAGCAGATGGCTGGGCTGCATGGAGGCAATCACTTTCAAGGTTTTGAACTGAGCAATCTGCGCCGGGGTGGTGACTTGCGCGTGTTCAATGCGCAGGCGGAATTCATCACTTCCGTCGGGCGCTTTCACGTGGCCTTCGCGCGCGGCCTTCTCGGCCAGAGCAAAGGCATCGAGTGCCATCTGAATGCCTTTGTCGCCGATGGCGTGAAAGCCGATCTGGTAGCCAGCAAGCACGCGCTCCTTCGTCATGTCATTCAACTTCTGCGCGTCGTAGCGGGGCAGGCCGGAGTTCTTAGGGTCGTCCGCGTAGGGCTCAATCATTGCCGCGGTGTGCGATCCGAGGGAGCCGTCCATAAATCCCTTGAGCATGCCGGTATGCAGCATGAGATCGGATTGTGGATGTTGGTTACGCTTGCGGCTCAACTCCTCTAAGGGATCGTCAAAGGGCAGCCACTCCGAGATGCGCGCCGTTAGCTTGCCTTCTTTCTCCAACTCTTCGTAGATCTCGAAATTTTCCCAGTTTGGCGAATAATCCTGCGCGGAAGTCACTCCATGCTCCGCCAGATCGGCGAGAGCCAGTTCCAGAGCCTGCCGGCGCCGTTGGTGCGTCGGCTTGGGAATTACCTCCAGAATTGCGCCTTGCGCCGTCTCGCGCAAAATTCCGGTGGGCTCGCCATTCACGTTGCGATCAATATGCCCGCCTTGAGGATCGCGGCTGGCCAGCGTGATGCTGCCTAGCTGCAGTGCCCGCGTATTTGCGACCGCGATGTGACCGTCGATCCGCACCAGAAATACGGGATGCCCGGCCGACACTTCGTCGAGATCAAAACGCGTGGGCGTCGCCTTCACCGGCCACAGAGTCTCGTCCCAGCCTGATCCTATGATCCAATCGGCACCCTGGGATTCTTCGACTTTTTTCGCCACACGTGCGCGGAGTTCGTCGAGCGACTTCACGCCGGTCACATCGACGCTCAGCTTCGTCATCCCGGCATCGTCAAGATGCAGGTGTGCGTCGTTGAACCCGGGCATCAAGAAATGTCCGCCGAGGTCGACAATCTCCGTCTGCGGCCCTTTCAGTTTCTGAATCTCAAAGGTCTTGCCTACGGCCTGGATGCGATCGCCCCGCACGGCAATCGCTTCTTCACGCAAAATTGAGCTGAAGGGCGTGTTGTCGGGCACGCCGGTATACACATTCGCATGCTCGAAAATAATGTCGGCACGCGGCTTGGCTTCTTGCGCTGGTTCGTTCGAAAAAGTCTGCGCCGCGATCGGCAGACACAACACCGCGAGGGTGCACGGCAGAATCCACAGGCTCCCGCGTAGTTCTCGCGTCAGTATCGTGCAGACTTCCCTTTGACTCATCTTCATTCAGCCACCCCCGCCAGCGTCAGCATCGTGAGCAAAATTCGTTTCAGGCCCAACTCGCGTCCGTTGGAATCGAACCACTCTTGCAGGGTATGTGCCCCGCCGCCCGATCCTCCGCCGCCGATGGCAATTGCTTCCCGCCCCATTGATAGAGGAATGTTCGCGTCCGTTGAGGCCCGCTGCACCTGCGCGGCGTTGGCCAATTGCGAATCGACCGCGCGCACTACCTGCAGAATTCGCGCTCCCGCCGGCAACTCGCCCGCCGGACGGTTGCCGATCACCACCACTTCGCAGCTCACGCCGGCCGGCCGCTTCTGCGCAGAAGACCGCATTTCGGCGGCCATCGTTTCATCTTCCACGGCGCGATTGAGCGCGGCGCGCAGTGATTGCTCCATGCGTTCCATCTCGGTCATAGAGGTGGAACGTATGTCCACTTTCATGCTGGCCGACTCGGGAATGGAGTTCACCGACGTCCCCCCGCGAATCACTCCGATGTTGAACGTCGATTTGGGCGTGGTTGGAACCGGCGTCGCGGAAAAGGTTTCGATCGCCTTAGCGAGAATCACAATCGGATTGGGCGCGCCAAAATCGCTCCACGAGTGGCCGCCCGGCCCGCGTACAATCACTTCGAAGCGGCGGCTACCCAGGGCTTCGGCGACGATCGTGTCTGCGCCCGCGCCATCGAGCACCAAGCTGTAGGCAATCGCGTCTTTCCAGCGTGGCGTGGAAAAAATGTGGCGCATGCCGCGCAGGTCGCCTTCACCCTCTTCGCCGACGTTGCCAATAAACACAAAGGGCAGCGCATGCCGGATACGCACCGTCCGCAGCAGCGCCGCAATCCCAAGCAACGCCGCCACGCCCGCCCCGTTGTCGGAAACTCCCGGCCCGTAGATGCGGCTTCCCTGCTGGCGAATGTTAAGCGGCGTGTTCGCCGGAAATACGGTGTCGATATGCGCGCTCAGCGCCAGATAGCGCCGCCCGAATCCGGGATGCGTGCCGAAAACGTTGCCCACGTCGTCGATGCGCACATCGTCCAATCCGACTTCGCGAAAGCGCTCTGCCAGCCACGCTGCCCGCGCCGATTCGCCAAACGGAGGCGCGGGAATCCGCGCCATTTCCATTTGCCAATGCGCCAGCTGTGGTTCCTGTAGGCGAAACCAGTTGAAGGCTGAGCGCACCTCGGGCGCAGCGGCCAGGCGTGCCACTTCCTGCTGCACTTGCACGGAAGGCGCAAGCTCCGGCAAGTCCGGACGCGGGGAATTCGGGCTCATGGGAAGTGTTACGTCAGTTTACAACGCGTGGGAAGGGATGAGCATTGGCTAATGTGGAACCGTGAGTTACGGGAGGGTGGTAACAGCGTGTCTCGAAGAGCCTTCACCTTTGGGCACTTTCTGGGTGCATCCCTAAGCCCTGTCGTCCTGAGTGGAGGATGCGATTTATAAAAGCGATGGCGAATAACCGGCTCGCTGCTCGACCACGACCACTAGCTTCTTCGTTGCCGGCACGTCGATGCCATGGCGAGCGGCACCGCGCAGGATTGGCCCTGCGATCGCGTCCAGTTCTGGGGTTTTGCCTTGTTCCACGTCTTTCTGCATCGAACTGCGCATGTTGCCGGGCATTTTCAGGACTGCTGCAATCACAGCGTCAGCATCAATTTTTGCACCTTCGGCATTGGCCACGGCGCTGGCCTCGCGGATGCAGGACAATCCCAGTTGCCTCCAGGTTGGATCGGCTAGGATTTCGCCCGTCGTCTTGCCGGAGGCGGTGGTTGAAAGGGCGAACGCCGCCAAGAAAACCAGCTTGCTCCACATCAGGGTCGGCTCGTGGTCGATGAACCGGCACGCGAATCCCATTTTCTGTAAGTCGTCGAGCGTGGAGCCAAGCAGTGTTCGCCCCGCCGAAGACATATTCAGCGTGGCGAAGGGAGAACGATGGATAATGTGTCCGGGCGCGACGCGTTCGGTCTCGACCGCAATGGTCGCGGCAATCACGCGTGCATCGCCGTATCGCGCGCGCAACAACGCGAGATGGTCGATGCCGTTCAGCAGCGGAACGATGGCGGTCACCGAATCAGGCTTCGTGAAAGATGTCAGGGCCGCGTCCAGTTGCGTGGCTTTCACGGCAATCCATAGGACGTCGGCAGGTGGAACTTCCACAGCCCGCGCAACCGGCACACTGAAATTTCCAAACGGGCTTTCGAGTTGAAGTTGCGCGGGATAGTGGGCAAGCGACTCGGGCCTCAGTACCATGGTGACCAAGGCGCCCGATTTCGCCAAACAGGCGCCAATCAAGCCGCCAACTCCGCCGGCTCCGAGAATCGCGTGTTTCATAATCTATGAGATCGTCCCGCTTGACATTGAGGGTGTCACTCGTGCGTTACTTTTTGTGTGCCGTTGCTGGCACGCACTCCAGAATTTCTACGTCGCTCAGAGTGTGGTCGCTGGCTTTGGCCTTTCGAAAGATGCGGTCGACGACCTCGTCGGTGGAGGGAATTCCCCGGCGTTCCAGCCACCACAGTACGTTCGACTTTCCGCTCATGGGGCCCACGTCAATGATTTGATCCATTCCGAATACATGCGAGGGCACGCCGGAATACACGGTGTTGGCCAGCAGGACATCGTCTTTGCGATAGGCCTTGATGATCGCCGCTGCATGCACACCGGTGGCGGTGCGGAACGCGTCGTCGCCGACCACGGGATAATTCGCCGGAATAGGCACGCCCGTCGCCCGCGAGACGGCCTGGCAATAAGGCTTCAACTTCGTCAGATCCTGTTGGTCCCACGGAGAGATGCTCATCAGTTTCAGATTCACTAGCATTTGGTCAATCTGAGTGTTGCCCACCCTTTCACCCAGACCGATGGCGCATCCGTGAACGCAGTTCGCTCCCGCTATGATCGCCGCCATCGAATTCGCAATCGCCAGACCTCGATCACTGTGCCCGTGCCAGTCCACCCGAATCTTCTCGCCCGATGGCTTGACGACCTCTTCAATCACAAAGCGGACCAGCGCGAACGCGCCCAGAGGAGTGGCGTGCCCAGCGGTATCACAGATGCAGATCGCGCGAGCGCCGCACTCGATAGCCGTGGCATACAGCCGCTTCACGGTTTCCGGGTCGCAGCGACTGGTGTCTTCGGTAACGTACATCACGTCGAGCCCAAGCGAGACTGCATAGTTCACGGCCTTTTCCGTCGTCTGCACAAGAAAGTCGTCGGTCCATCCTTCAGTGAATCTGCGAATCGGGCTTGATCCGATAAAAGTGGCGGCTTCGATGGACAGGCCTGTCTTCTGCACGATCTCCGCAATCGGGCGAATGTCGTTCTCGTGAGTCCGCGCGGCGCAGTTGGCGCGAATCTTCATCTTGTGTGTGACGATTTCCCGTGCCAGCGCGGTCACAGCTTCAACCGCACGCGGCCCTGCGCCGGGCAAGCCGAGAGCCAGGGAATGAATGCCTAGCGCCTCCATCAGATGAATGATTTCAATTTTTTCGGCGATGGAAGGATCGCGCACCGACGGCGACTGAAGCCCGTCACGCAACGTCTCGTCGTTGATGAGCACTGGCCCCGGCGGCTTCAATCCGGGCGGATGGTTTTTGTTCCAGTCGTAGATGAGGTCGGGAGTGTACATGGAAAAGGCTCTTGGCCGTTAGCTTTTGGTTCTTGGCTTGTCGATTTAAGCCAAAAGCTAAAGGCTGAGGACCAAAGGCCCGCTCATTTTTCTTTGGGCGGCAGCGTGAGCCCGAAAACTGAAATCATCCCTTGCCCCGCGACGTTGATTTTGCTCTCGCCCGGAGTGGGCAGATACAGCGTCTTGCAATGTTCGCAGCGATACACCTCAGCCTTCGGTCCCCAGGCTTTTTCCACGTCGCCGCACACGTGCTCGACCGCGTCGGTCATATAAAACCAGAGCTTCAAATGTCCGCCGCAGAATTTTCCTTTTTCGTTTTTTTCGTTGCAGGCACGTTGTCCGGCCTTCTTAACCTTCACCTTGTGGTTGGGAAGCTGCGGAATATTCTGGGAACCGGAAGCGGTGACTTCGCTAGTCGCCAAGGACATACCCCTCGTTCGAGCGGCCAACGCCGCCGGATTCGACCTTACGCGGTCATTGTAAATGAAAAACGATAAGCGAAACACGCGGTCGAAACGTGTGCTCGGCTTACACCTCTGCTAGTCTGTCAGTTTTAGGAAATTATGATCACGATCGTTTCCGGACTGCCGCGCTCGGGCACGTCTCTCATGATGCAGATGCTGGTGGCCGGAGGAATGCCCGCGCTCTCCGACGGCGAACGCCGCGCCGACACCGACAACCCGCGCGGCTACCTTGAGTGGGAGCGGATCAAGCAACTGCCCAACGACCCCGGCTGCATCGCCGAAGGCGAAGGCAAAGTGGTGAAAGTAATCTCGCGGCTTCTGCTGTCGCTTCCTGCCGATCACGAATACAGAATCGTCTTTATGCAACGGCCGCTGCCGGAAGTGCTGGCGTCGCAAGATCAAATGTTGCGTCGCCGCGGAACTTACAAAGAAGGAGTCGATCCGGCCGCGATCTCCGCAGCGTTTGAAAACGAACTACGCAAGGTTTACGCGTGGCTCGACGGCAAGCCGTACGTCAAGACGATCAGCGTGCCATATCACGACGTGTTGAGTACACCGAAAGAGGTCGCGCACCAACTTGCGCAGTTTCTGGAAATCCCGCTCGATGTGGAGGCGATGATTCAGCAGGTAGACGCTTCCCTGTATCGCAATCGCGCCAAGTAGCTCAGCGAGTGCAGTGCGGTCAGAACTCGCGTTTCGGTGTGGCCTGGTCGGCGCCCACTCGCCCGGTTTCGATTTCAGCCGCGTAATAGCTCTCGCCCTTCACCGGCGCATGCGCGAGGCGCCGCAAGATGTTTATCTGGCCGACGTGGGTCAGTGCATCGGCGATCGGGCCCTGGAACAGCTTTTCGTGTGGGGCATGCAGCGGCTCGCCGGAAGCCAGAAAGTCGTCAAATCTTTTCAGCGCAGCGAAAAAGCGTTCAACTTCTTGCTCCCACGGTAGAGACTTTGAGTCATGCCATTTCTGCTGGCTTTTGGCGATCGACAAAGCCCAGTCCAACAAATCTCCGATATGCGCCAGAATCTGCCCTGGAGTGCGCACTCCCTCGCCCGTTTGAAACTCCGCCAGTCCCTCGGGAGCGTGTCGCACGGCTTTGCCGCCGCGATAGGCTAACGTGGCCAGGGCATGCCGCAACAATTCGCGCTTGGGATCGGCGGCGGGGTCGGAATAAGAATGAGCAGGATTGGAATTCGTGGTCTCACTCATGCTGACCAGATTACACTGGTTTCTGATCTGATTTGTAGGAGACGAAAAGCATGGCGAAGAGAATTCCAACTGCTCCACGAAACCCCGTTCAGGCCAGCCCGGATCTTCCGGGTCCGGTGAGCCGGAAGAACGCCGAGCACTATCGCTGGGGAGTGGATTGCGACGCCTGGTATCTGGTCAACGACGATCAACTCAGCGTGATCGAGGAGTTCATGCCGCCAGGCGCGGCCGAAATTCGCCATCACCACCAGAAAGCGCAACAGTTTTTCTACATCCTCTCCGGCGAAGTCCTAATGGAAGTGGAAGGTCAAACCACGCTGCTAGCTGCAGGAACGGGCATACGCGTGCTGCCGGGAAAGCGGCACCACATTCGCAATCCGTCGTCGGTGCCGGTGCGGTTTCTCGTGGTCTCGCATCCGCGCAGCCACGGCGACCGGGTTGACGACTAAGTAGCCTCCGTCGTTCCAGCGGCTCCGGCGCCCCGCCGCACGACACTGGTCAAGATCACTTTCCTCTCATTCCTCGACTGGAAATGGAAATCGAGTTGCCGGCAGGATCCTTCGCGTTGAAAAACTCGAAGCCGTCTCCTTCATGATCTACCTCATGAACGACGCCGCACTTCAACCCCGCCTTTTCTTTGACGCTTCTGAATGCGCGCACGTCAGCGACTCCAAAAACCACCTTCATCGCAGCTCCGCTGCGCTGCGACACGGCGGCTTGGTGCAGCGCAATTGTGCAGCCGCCCTCGGGGCTGGCCAGCTCAACCCAACCCTTGGTGGCTCCTGGAAGTGGACGCATGCCAAAGAAGCGCTGATAGAAAGCTACAACTCTAGGTATATCCCGGACGTAGAGAATGACCCGCATGATTTGCGGCGAGTTCAAAACACCAAGCTCTTTCATACAGTCAAAATACCCCTCTTACGCTAGTACTCGACGTTTACCAGATACAATCCAGTGGCGGGCGCGGTGGCTCCTGCGGCCGAGCGGTTCCGCGCTTCGAGGATGCTGGTCACATCCTCGGCCTGCAACGTGCCCCTACCCACAAGAATGAACGTGCCAACCAGATTTCTGACCATGTGATGCAGAAATCCTGAGCCTCGCACCGTGTACATCAACTCGTCCCCAACCCGCTGCCACAATGACGAAAATATTTTTCGCACATTCGATGCGCCAGACGCAGGAGCTGTATCGCCGTCGGAATGGATTGTGTTGGACTGGGTCTCTGACCCAATCGCGGGCCGAGGCCCTGCGGGTCCTCGTTCGGGGTCCACGGCTGCGAACGATGTGAAATCATGTTCCCCCACCACCAGTTCCGCGGCCCGGCACATCTCCTGTTCCCCGAGCCGGTAAGGATAGTGCCATACATACCGCGCCAGAAACGGCGGACAAATCGACTCGCGATAAATTCGATAGCGATAGGTTTTCGCGCGGGCTGAATGCCGCGCGTGGAAGTCCGGCGGCGCTTCCTCCACTTCCAGCACGCGCACCGATGCCGGCAAAATATCGTTCATCGCCTTCACGAAATTAACGGTGGGGACGGACGACTGGGTGACAAATGTCATGACTTGGGCCAGCGCATGCACTCCCGCGTCGGTGCGCCCTGAGCCCTGTGGCAATACCTTTTCTCCGGTAATCCGTCCAATGGCTGAGGCGAGCGTGCCCTGCACGGTAGGAGCGTCGGGCTGCACCTGCCAGCCGGAAAATTCCGCCCCGTCATAGGAGAGAGTTACTTTGAGATTGCGCATCGTGCGATCTTTCGAGTCCCGCGCGTTAGTCCCGGCATCCAAAGCGATTCAGGCTGTGCCAGCAATGTACCAGTTCCATTTTTATCAGTTTCGTATTTATCAGTTTCAGGGGATGCGCTAGGCAAGGCAAGGGCAGTTCCGCTCAGATATACTGGATGGTCTCCGCGGAATTCCAGTCTCCTGCGTGGAGACTTATCTGCCGCTACGTCCCCGGAAACACGGAGAACCGGACTTGCGGGCAAAGCCCCGGATTTTCCGGAAGCCCAGATTTTCAGGAACCTCCGGATTTCAGGAACCTTCAGTCGGTTCTTTGCGTACCAATGCCTGGGTAGGAATTGGTCATGGTGTCTCAGACGAAACCCACTGTTTTCGCCGCCAAGCGATCGCAACAACGTCTTCATCAGATTGGTTTTAGACGAACTGGAACTAACGAACTGGAACTAACGAACGGAGATGAGTAGATGCCATTTGCACGTTTAACTTCGACCGTCCGGCTCGCCGCTGCTGCCAGCCTGTTTGCCACGCTAAGCCTCGCCGGTTGGGCCCAGGAAGCGCCGGCAGCTCCCACCCCGCAGAACACGCCGGAAGCGCGGCCGTTGCCGGTTTTGAACTATGCCCAGCCGGTGTCGCACTTTCCCAATCCGATCGGGCCGTACACACCGCGGCACCTGGCCCCGCCAAATCTGTCGAATACCGCGCGCATTGACCAGCTTATGCGCGACGGCAAGCTCTACCTGTCGCTGAATGACGCGATCGCGCTGGCGCTCGAAAACAATCTTGATATTGCCATCGCGCGTTACAACCTGAATATCGCGGATACCGACATCCTGCGCGCTCGTGCCGGCGCCACAACCCTCGGCGTCAATACCGGCATTGTGCAAAATACCCCTGGCGGAGGCGTGGGGGGACTTGGCGCGCAGGTCGGCTCGGGAACCGGTGGTACGAGTCTAGGTTCGGCCGGAGCCGGAGCCGGCGCGGGTGGCCTGGTTGCATCCACGCTTGGTCTGGGATCGCTTATTACCAGCTTTGACCCAGTGCTCACTGGAACACTGCAAAACGACCATTTCAAGCAGTTGGCCACCACCATCTTCCAAGGCGTCCCTGCCGGAACGAGTCTGGTCCAAAACACGTCGACCGCAAACTTCTCTTACCAGCAGGCGTTTGATTGGGGCACCAATCTCACGGTTGGCTTTACCAATAACCGACAGACCACAAATAGTTTTTTTCAGGGCTTGAGCCCGCAGCTCGTTTCTGGATTCAAGGCAACCTTGACGCAGCATCTGCTGCAGGGATTCGGAACGGCCTCAAACACCCGCTTCATCCGCATCGCAAAAAACAATCGCGAATTGTCCGATGTGGCTTTTCGCCTGCAGGTCATTACCACCGTGAACCAGATTCAAAGCATGTACTGGGATCTGGTCTACGCCTATGAAAATGTGCGCGTGCAAAACGAATCGCTGGCGTTCGCTGAGAAGACGCTTTCCGACACGAAGAAGCAGGTGGAGATCGGTAGTTTGGCGCCGATCGAGACTGTCCGCGCTCAAAGCACGGTTGCGCAGGATCAGCAGGCACTCACGGTGGCCCAAACCAACCTGCAATTGGAGCAGTTGCTCATGAAAAACGCACTCAGCCGCACTCTGCGCGATCCGCACCTTGCCGGTGCAGAGGTGATTCCCACGTCCACGATGGAACTACCAGAAACCGAACAAGTCCGGCCCACCGAGGATCTGGTTAATGACGCGCTTCGCCACCGAGCCGATCTAGTGGAGTCGCGAATCCAGCTTAATACTACTGAGATCAGCAACAAGGCCGTACGCAATGCCCTGCTGCCCACGCTTGACCTATTTGCGTACTATGGCGGGGCCGGTTTGGGTGGATCCCAGAATGCGGCTAACGTTTGTCCCAACCCGAACACACCGGACTGCGCCATTGCCAACCCGAATCTAAACCTCGACCAAAGTCCGCTGGCGTCGACCGTGAGTTATGGAGGCACGCTCAACCAACTCGTCAATTCAACCTCGCCCGACAAGGGCATCGGCTTGCAATTGACCATACCGCTGCGCAACCGGGCTGCACAGGCGGTTCAGATCCGGTCGGAACTCGAGTACCAGCAGGCGCAAATGGCCTTGCAACAAACCGAAAACCGAATCACCATCGAGGTTCGCAACGCCCAGTTCGGAGTCGAACAGAACCGCGCCAGCGTCGCTTCAGCACAAGCTGCGGTGGACTTCGCCCGACAATCGCTCGATGCCGAACAGAAGAAATATCAGTTCGGGACCTCGACCACAACTTTGGTTCTGCAGACGCAGAGCGCGTTGGCGACGGCCGAGTCCACATTGATGTCGGCGATGGCCGCCTACGAAAAATCGCGCATCGAGTTGGACCGCGCCGTGGGCGTGACGCTCGATCAAGCGGGCGTCAGCATTGACGACGCTGCCAAGGGCCAGGTCAACCGCCTGCCGAACGTTCCATATGTTGCGCCGCGCAAGGATCTGCCCTCAACTGCGCCAGCGGCCCAGCAGTAGACCGCTACCGACTCTCCGGCGCTGTTGCTCCGAGGCGGGCAGCGGCGCCATTTCTTGGTCACAATTCTTTACAATCCTCGGCTCTTTCCGTGAAACTTCTCCCGCTAAGATGATCAGACCTGTTTTTTTCATTTTGTGTCAGACGTTTGGCATTCTCAAGACTCTGTCGTGCATGCGCTCCGCACTTTATGTAAGCCGTACTGCCGTAAGGAGAATACTCATGCGTTTCCCGCGTTTGAATTTGAACTTTATGTTCCGGCTGGTGCCGATTTCCTTGGCCTGTCTCGTGTTCTTAACGACGGTTACGACCGCTCTGCGAGGCCAGGAACCGCCGACGACACCCTCGGCGCCTCAGCCCGTCGCGACGCCACCGGTTCATCTCAAGGATTACTCCGTCCCGCGCTCGGCATTTCCTCGCGTGCTGCAGCCTTATATGCCGGAGGAAGTCGCCCCGCCGATCCTGGGCAACTCGGCGCGCATCGACTCGCTGATGAAGGATGGCAAAATCTACCTCTCCATCGATGACGCCGTAGCGCTGGCTCTTGAGAACAATCTCGACATCGACATCGCCCGCTATAACCTGAACATCGCCGAAGCCGACTTGCTACGTGCGAAATCCGGCGCCAGCATTCTCGGCGTCAACACGGGGATCGTGCAGAACACACCCGGTGGCGGCGTTGGCGGACTCGGGGGCACGGTCGGCTCCGGCACCGGCGGTACCACGGTCGCGGCCGGCGGCGCGGGCTCCGGCACCAACGGCCTGGTGAGTTCGACGCTCGGCATCGGCTCGCCCATCACCAGCTTCGATCCACAAATCACAAGCACTCTGCAACTCGACAAGAACGATACGGAATCCACCAGCCCGTTCAGCCCCGTCCCCGTCGTCGCCCAGAACACCTACACCGCGAACTTCACCTACACGCAGGGGTTTGAGTGGGGAACGGCTCTATCGATGGGCTTCAACAACACGCACCTCACCACCAACAGCACCACGGTCCTGCTGACGCCGCAACTGGGATCGAACTTTCAGGCCAAGATTACGCAGAACCTGCTGCAGGGCTTCGGCTCTCTGCCCAACACGCGCTTCATTCGCATCGCCCGGAACAACCGCGAGATTTCCGATGTAGCCTTCCGCCTGCAAATCATTACGACCGTTGACCAGATCGAAGACATGTACTGGGACCTGGTGTACGCGTACGAAAATGTCCGGGTGCAGCAGGAAGCGCTCACCTATGCCCAGAAAGCCCTCGACGACTCTAAACACCAGGCACAAGTCGGCACTGCACCTCCCATTCAAGTCGTAAGCTCTCAGAGCATCGTCGCCACCGACGAACAGAATCTGATCGTCGCTCAAAACAATCTGCAATTGCAGCAACTGTTGATGAAAAACGCAGTCAGCCGCAGCATTGAAGACCCGGTGCTCGCTGAAGCCGACGTCATCCCGACTTCGGGCATGCTGATTCCGCAGGAAGAGCCAGTCGTTCCCATCCAGGACATGATCAACGACGCGATGCGGCATCGCGCCGAGTTGGTGGAATCGCGGATCGACCTGCAGTCGCGCGATCTCAACACCAAGGCAGTGCGCAACGCCCTGCTGCCTACTCTAGACGCTTTTGCCTACTACGGCGGCTCTGGCGTCGGCGGCAACGTGAACCCCAATTGCTCCTTTGGAGGTAATGCTTGTTTCAACTCCGGCAACGCGCCGCCGCCGTTTCGCAACGGCGGTCCCGTAAGTTACGGAGGAACTCTGCAGCAACTGGTGAACTCGACCGCGCCCGACAAAGGCGTCGGCCTGACCCTCAGCATCCCCGTTCGCAACCGCGAGGCGCAATCGAACCAGGTGCGCGCCGAACTGGAATACCGCCAAGCGCAGGTGCGCAAACTCCAACTTGAAAATCAGGTGCGCATCGAAGTGCGCAACGCACAATTTGATGTGAAGCAGAACCGCGTCGCTGTGCAGGCAGCGCAATCCGCCGTCGATCTGGCCCGCCAGACGCTCGACGCCGATTTGCAAAAACTGAAAGTCGGGCTCACTACGCAGACCGCCATCCTGCAGGACGCGGCCACGCTAACCAACGGAGAGTCGAATCTGGTTTCGGCCAAGGCGGCCTACGAGAAGTCGCGCATTGAACTTGATCGCGCCACCGGATTGCTGCTCGATCACGCGGGCATCAACGTGGCCGACGCAACTCGCGGGCAGGTCACGCACCTGCCCACCGTCCCCTACGTTGCGCCACGCACGGATGTAACTCCGGCGGGCGCACCGTCGACCGTGCCCGCGACGTCCGCGCCCGCGCAACCGGGGGGCCAAATGTAGTCCCCGCAGCCCTGTCATCCCGAGCGCAGCCGTGCGATTGCACTTAGCAATCGCACGGCGCAGTCGAGGGACCCGCTGTTGCTCGGAAAGCTGTCCAGACCGCTGCATGCCCGCCCGCCTGATAAACTACGCCTTCGAATTTGCGAACTCGGAATCTCCGCATTCCGCTTATGAATCTTTCTGTCGTAATTATTACGTTCAACGAAGAGGCGAACATCAGCCGCACACTCGAAAGCGTGCAGTCACTGGTCGCCGACGCTAAGGGAGAGATCATCGTCGTCGACTCCGGCTCGACCGACCGCACGGTTGAAATTTCGAAATCGTTTGGGGCGAAAGTGTTCGTCGAGGCATGGAAGGGATTCGCCGCGCAAAAGAATTCGGCGATCGACAAAGCAACCGGAGATTGGATTCTGAGCCTGGATGCGGATGAGGAAGTCGAGCGTGACTTGGCCGTGCTGATCCTCCACGCAATTTCGGAACGGCGGCCACCGAAACCGGAACTCCTCGTTGCGATAGGTGTGAGCGTGCCGAATGCTCAGGCCAATGGCTATTGGATACGGCGAAGGAACAAGTTTATGGGCCGTTGGATCGAGCATGGCGGCTTCTGGCCTGATCCCAAGCTGCGGCTATTCCGCCGCAGCGCTGGACGGTTTGAGAGTCGGCTCGTGCACGAGGACCTTCTCGTCGAGGGTGGGACTGGCCGCATCCTAAGCGGCGCGCTCATCCACCACTCCTACCCCACACTCTCCGACTACATCGAGCACATGAACCGCTACTCGTCACTGGGCGCGGAGATGGTTGTGGCCAAGGGTAATGGCAAAGTCCGGTTCAGCGTGATCAACATCGTGCTGCGGCCGCTGTTCACATTTATCTACAACTACTTCTTTCGACTCGGATTCCTCGACGGCCGCGAAGGCCTGCTGCTGCATCTCTACCACGCGGTTTATGTTTCGTGGAAATACGCCAAGGCCTGGGAACTCTCCCGCAAACTGTCATCCTGAGTGGAGGGATTGCTTCGCGAATGCGAAGCAGTCGAGCAATCGAAGGAGCCCTATATGCTTTTATACGACCGTAGGCCTATCGGGGAGTCTCAAAAAGACGGTCGAAGAGATTCCTTTTCAATGATGCGAACACGCTGAACTCATAGGGATTCTTCGACTGCGTAGGAAGTTCGCGTTCGCGAACTTCCCACTTCGCTCAGGATGACAGGCCCAAAATTGCGCCCGCCGCCTGACCGACCGGTCGTTCTAACAGCACGTCCCAGCCTTGCTCCTGCGCCTTCACTTCCCTATCATCGAATCAGAAGACTGGGTTGATGGGGAAGGACGACGGGAAACAACGCATGGAAGACAAGCCGCTGAAGCCGCAAGTCGCCGAAAGTCCGGTCGCGGACGTGTTTGAAAATCGCCATCCCTTCGACGCCGAGAAGAAGTGGGCCGAGAAGACGCTGGCCCCTACGCTCGAAAAGGCTCCCGAGCGGCCGATTGGCGCCGCGACGGGCGTGAATCTCGACGAGCACGGCCATGCTCGCTTCACGACGATTTCCGGCTTGCCCATTCGCCGGCTGTACACGCAGGCCGATCTACCTGCCGACTGGAGCGAAGACAATTATCTCGGCTATCCCGGCCAAGCGCCCTACACGCGCGGCATTCACGCCACCGGATATCGCGGCAAGCTTTTCACCATGCGGCAATTTTCCGGTTTCGCGTCGCCGGAAGAAACCAACCAGCGCTATAAATATTTGCTCGAACACGGCGGCAGCGGGCTCTCGGTCGCCTTCGATCTGCCGACGCTCATGGGCTACGACTCGGACCATCCGGCCAGCGAAGGCGAAGTCGGCAAGTGCGGCGTGGCTATCGATTCGCTCGAAGACATGGAAATTCTTTTCGGCGGCATCGACCTCGAAAAGACCACGGTCTCGATGACCATCAATTCGCCCGCGTCGGTGTTGTGGGCGATGTATCTGGTCGTCGCCGAAAAGCAGGGCGCGGACTGGAAGAAAATTTCCGGCACAATTCAGAACGATATTCTCAAGGAATATATCGCGCAGAAGGAATACATCTATCCTCCCGCACCGTCGATGCGGCTGGTGATCGACACGTTCGAGTTCGGCTCGAAATTCACTCCGCGCTTCAACACGATTTCGATCAGCGGATATCACATTCGCGAGGCCGGATCGACGGCGCTCCAAGAACTGGCGTTCACTTTGTATGACGGCGTGGAATACGTGGAGTGGGCACGGCGGCGCGGGCTTGACGTGGACGAGTTTGGTCCGCGCCTGAGTTTCTTCTTCAACGCGCACAACGATTTCTTCGAGGAAATCGCGAAATACCGCGCTGCGCGCAAAATCTGGTATCGCGTGATGAAAGACCGGTTCGGCGCGAAGAACGCGCGCACCTGGCTGATGCGTTTTCACACCCAGACCGCGGGAGTCTCTCTGCCGGCGCAGCAGCCGATGAACAACATCGCTCGTGTAGCCGTACAGGCACTGGCGGCGGTTCTGGGCGGAACGCAGTCGCTGCACACTGATTCCTACGACGAAGCTCTGGCTCTGCCAACCGAAGAAGCGGCTCGCATCGCACTGCGCACGCAACAGATCATTGCCTACGAGTCGGGAGTGGCGCAGACTGTCGACCCGCTGGGCGGGTCATACTTCTTAGAAACCTTGACGCTACAAATGGAAAACGGCGCCTTCGATTATTTCGGCAAGCTTGATGCCATGGGGGGCATGGTGAAGGCTATTGAGCGCGGCTATCCGCAGAAAGAGATCGCCGAAGCGTCGTACCAGTATCAGCGAGCGGCCGAGGCTCGCGAGAAGGTGATCGTCGGCGTCAATGAATTCGTAATCGAAGAGGAATCGCCGCACATTCTCTACATCGACGAAAGCGTGGCGCGCCAGCAAACTACGAAGCTGCAGTCCTTACGGGCGCGCCGCTCCAATGACGACGTAACCCGGACTATCGACGCGCTGAAGAAAGCGGCAGCACTGGAACCAAGAGCAGGAACTAACGGAAACGTCTCCTCGGCCAACACCATGCCATACATCGTAGACGCCGTCCGCGCCTACGCCACGGTGGGGGAAATCTGCGAAGCCTTGCGGCAAGTGTACGGCACATACACGGAAGTCAGCGTCACATAGCCCGCCTGGGCTCTGACGGTGGCAATCGCGTCCAAGGCGGGGAAAAAGCGCAAAGGCTGCGAAGAAAGGCGCGCTCCCCCATCACCCCGGTGCAATTGCAGCCTGGCGAGGAGCTGTTCCAAGGCCTCGCTTACTGTCTGCCGTTTCTGGTTGGTGTAGCTCAACCCCGGCGGTAACAGCTGACGGTGACTACGGTCAATTGAATCTTTTCGTTTACGTCGTCTACATTATAAAACATCGATTCGACGAGCTTTCCTGATTCGTTTCTTACGGCAACTATCTCGCCATCGTTGAGGAGCTTTTTTGAAACTTCCCCGGGTCCTGCTGGTTGATGACACACCGGAAATTCTCGCGCTATGCTTGGAACTTCTCAGGCCTAACTTCGAGATCGTCGGGGCGGTCACCGACGGCCACTCGGCGCTCGCCATTCTCACCACCACGATTCCCGATGTTGTGGTGTTGGACATCGCCATGCCAGGGCTCGACGGTCTTGAAATAGCGCGGCGGTTACGGAGCGCCGGGTTCCAGGCCGCGATCGTGTTCTTCAGCGTAGACATGGACTTTATGACGGCCGACGTGCAATTCATGGCAGCGGCACTGGAGGCGGGCGGAAGCGGATTCGTGGCAAAAAGGCGGCTCGCAGCAGACCTGTCCCGAGCTATTTGGGAAGCCGCGGCTGGGCGCGTGTTCGTGTCGGATTCGCAACTGCTCTAGGCAGAAAAGATGCTATTGCACGGGCGTGCCGTCCGGTTTCCGGAGATGGGTGCTCCCGGGCGTCCGCGTAATCTCCCTGCATCCGCAGGCCGCGGCATTGCCCGATTATCTGCCCAACATTTTCCGTCAGTTCCATACCACCAAGGCTGACGGCCCGGGATTGTCTTTGGCCGCCGCGTCGTCGAAGACCACCACGGCAACATCGATGTCTCCAGCGAACTCGGAGCGGCAGAACGTTCGGGCTTGCGCTTCCTTTGAAAGCTCAGCCGTCCCGATCTCTGGCCTTGGGCAGCTTCAACGGACTAGCCGACCACTTTTATTAGGCCAGTGGCTGGGTCAAATGTGTAAGATACGCTGTCCAGAGCGTTTTCCGAAACAAATTAGGTTATTGCACTTTTCCCTTTGACAGAGCCTGTTCGCGCTGCTACCGTTCTTGATCGGGGAGGCATCCGTGAGGCCAAGGCCCTTCACATTTTTGTTCTTCTTACTGGCCTTGATGGTCTCGGTCGTATTAGTCTCCACAATCCCGCAAACGGACCTTCCGGAGACTGCGTACGACGAATCTGACACCCCAGTCAATCAAGCGCCTCCCGTGGTTCTCGAGACTGCGATGGTGCATCCTCAGATCGCCGAGGTTGTTCTATCCAATGGCATTGGTAAAACGGCACGGCAAGTAGGCCGCCAATCAATGGAGCAGCATTGGATTCACCCCTTGTTTCGGCGTGACTTGCATTCCTTGCAAGTCCTCCTCTGCACGTTTGTGATCTGAGACTCCCTTTTCGTGATTTGACAGTTCGCTCCGTTCCGACGGTCGTTCTTTTGCGTCTGCGTTGAGACCCGATGGCTCGGCGGGGCGGGTTCTGGGGGCTAAGGCCAAGTTTGCCCTGCGCCACGGTTTTGAACTCCAGTGGTGGCGCAGAGCACGGCATGGTGTCCGACTGCCTTTGGGTGAACGCACTCGGGGGAGGGCCGTCACTCAAGACAGTCGGACACTTCCGCTGTTCGTCGACAGCAAGTGCCGAACCGTGACAAAACTCGTGTCATTCTTGAAACATCCCATCACACGCTCTGCTCCCTCAGATGACACGGCTGGTCGATCAATGCTTCGCGGTCAGATCGTCCAGCGCAAGGTTGAGTTCGAGGACGTTGACCCTCGCCTCGCCCAGAAGGCCCAGATCCCGCTGATAGGTATATTTCTGCACCAGATCGCGAATCGTGGTTTCGGGAAGGCCGCGCACGCGAGACACACGGGGAATCTGAAACTCGGCCGCAGCCGGGGAAATCTCAGGATCGAGGCCGGACGCAGAAGTCGTGAGGAGATCCACGGGAATGGGTTGCGAGGGATTCTCTTCGTGCAGACTCTTGGCGTCGGCTTGAACGCGATCGATGAGCTTCTGGTTGGTGGGAGCGAAGTTGGTGCCGCCAGAATTGCCGGCGTCGTATCCGTTGTTGCCAGCGGCAGATGGGCGGGGGTGGAAATACTTTGCGGATGTGAACGGCTGGGCAATAATGCGGGAGCCAACGGCTTCTCCATTGCGAGTAATCAACTGGCCGTTGGCCTTGTCTTTGAACAGCACCTGCGCCAACGCAGTGATCAAGAGCGGGTAAACCACGCCCAGCAAAATCGTGGTGGCGATGGTCATGAGGAATGCGGTGATGAGGTGCTTTTTCATGGGAATCCTCAGGCTAGCCCGGCTGCTGTGATGAGCACGTCAATCAGCTTGATGCCCACGAAGGGCGCGATCAATCCGCCGACTCCGTAGATAAAGAGGTTGCGGCGCAGCAGAGCTTCGGCGTTCATAGCGCGGTATTTGACGCCCCGCAGCGCCAGCGGAATCAACGCGATGATGATCAGCGCGTTGAAGATGACTGCCGACAGCACCGCCGACTGCGGCGTTTTCAGATGCATGATGTTCAGCGCGTTCAGCACCGGGAACGTGACCGCAAACATGGCGGGGATGATGGCAAAATATTTGGCCACATCATTGGCGATCGAAAACGTTGTGAGCGCGCCCCGGGTCATCAGCAATTGCTTTCCGATTTCGACGACTTCGATGAGCTTGGTGGGATTGGAGTCGAGATCGACCATGTTGCCGGCTTCTTTGGCGGCTTGCGTGCCGGTGTTCATCGCAACGCCTACGTCGGCCTGAGCCAGCGCGGGAGCGTCATTGGTGCCGTCACCGGTCATGGCAACGAGTTTGCCTCCAGCTTGCTCGCTTCGGATCAGCTTCAACTTATCTTCTGGCGTAGCCTGTGCAAGGAAGTCGTCGACGCCGGCTTCGCGGGCAATGGCCGCGGCCGTGAGTGGATTGTCGCCGGTGATCATCACGGTGCGAATGCCCATGGCGCGAAGTTGAGCGAAGCGGTCGCGGATTCCTCCTTTGACGACATCTTTCAGCTGAATCACGCCCATGGCGCGGCGGTTCTCCGAGACCACGAGCGGCGTGCCCCCGGACGAGGCGATTCGCTCGACAGCGGAGCGTACTTCCTGCGGCATGGCGGAGCCGTTCTGCTCGAGATAGTGCGCGATGGATTCCGCAGCGCCCTTGCGGATCTGGCGACCATCCAGATTGACGCCGGACATGCGAGTCTGCGCGGTGAACGGGATGAATTCCGCTTCGTGGGCTGCGAAGTCGCGACCGCGGAGCTTGTATTTTTCTTTGGCCAGCACGACGATGGAGCGGCCCTCGGGAGTTTCGTCGGCCAGTGAGGAGAGTTGCGCGGCGTCGGCCATTTCGGCTTCGGTGACTCCGGGCGCGGGCAGAAATTCAGTGGCCTGGCGGTTGCCGAAAGTGATCGTGCCGGTTTTGTCGAGCAGCAGCGTGTTCACGTCTCCGGCAGCTTCAACCGCGCGGCCTGACATGGCGAGTACGTTGTGCTGCACCAGGCGGTCCATGCCAGCGATGCCGATCGCCGATAGCAGGCCGCCAATGGTGGTCGGAATCAGGCAGACCAGCAACGAGACCAGCACGAACACGGTTTGTGGCGATCCGGAATAGATGGCAAACGGCTGCAGTGTAACCACGGCCAGCAAGAAGATGATGGTTAGACCAGCCAGCAGAATGTTCAGGGCGATTTCGTTGGGAGTCTTCTGCCGCGACGCGCCCTCCACCAGCGCGATCATGCGGTCTAGAAAAGTCTCTCCGGGGTTGGACGTGATTTTTACTTTGATGAAATCGCTCAGGACGCGCGTACCGCCCGTCACGGCCGAGCGATCACCCCCAGCCTCACGAATCACAGGCGCCGACTCTCCGGTTATAGCTGATTCGTCGACCGAGGCCACGCCATCAACGATTTCTCCGTCGCCCGGAATGAGTTCTCCAGCGGTAACGGAAACCATGTCCCCGGCGCGCAGCTTGGCGCTCGGAATCTCTTCCATCTTCCCGTTGCAATCAATGCGCCTGGCAATGGTTTCCGAACGCGCTCGGCGTAGCGTTTCCGCCTGAGCCTTGCCGCGCCCTTCGGCCATGGCCTCGGCAAAGTTCGCGAATAAAACCGTGAACCACAGCCACAACGTGATCTGCAGATTGAAGCGAAACGACTCGCGCGGACGGAGAATCAAGAGAACGGTCGTGATCACGCTGCCGATTTCAACCACGAACATGACCGGATTTCCCATCATATTCCGAGGGCTCAGCTTGAGCAGAGAACTCCAAGCGGCGCTGCGAACAAGGTTTACGTCCCAAACCGATTTGCGATGGCTTGCCATAGTTTCCTAAGAAGCGTCCTAGAAAGTCTTTCCCACGTGCATCAGAAGGTGCTCGAGAATCGGTCCCAGACTGAGCGCCGGAAAGAATGTGAGCGCGCCCAGAATCAGGATGACGCTGATCAGCAGCAGGGTGAACAGCGGCGTCGTGACCGGAAATGTGCCGAGCGACGGCGGCACGTATTTTTTCTGCGCCAGGTTGCCGGCGATGGCCAGCATGGGAATGATCATGAAAAACCGGCCCAGCAGGGTGGTCATGCCTGTGGCCGCGTCATACCAGGGCGTGTTGATCGGGCTGAGGCCTCCAAAGGCGGAGCCGTTGTTTCCGGCGGAGGAAACGAAAGCGTAGAGAATCTCGCTAAGACCATGCGGTCCTGGATTGAAGATCGCTGCCGTCCCGAATCCTTTGACCACTGAGATTCCAGCCAATGAAAGAATTATCAGCGGGAAAACCAGCGAGACCAGCATCGCCATTTTGACGTCATAGGCTTCGATCTTCTTGCCCAGATATTCCGGCGTGCGGCCGACCATCAGGCCCGCAATGAACACGGCCAGTACGACGTAAATGAGAATGCCGTACATGCCAGAGCCGACCCCGCCGAAGATGACTTCGCTGAGCATGATGTTGACAAGGGGAACCATGCCGCCCAGCGGCGTAAAGGAATCGTGCCAGCCATTGACGGCGCCGCAACTGGCATCGGTGGTGACAGTGGCAAACAGAGCGGAATTGGCGATGCCGAAGCGAGTTTCTTTGCCCTCCATGTTGCCGCCCGGCTGCAAAGTTGTGGCATGTTGCGCGATGGTCGAGGGATACAACGGATTCCCCTGCGCCTCAGCCCAATACGCGATCGTTACGCCGGCGAGAAATAGGATGGCCATCGCAGACCAGACAGCCCATCCATGAGCGGGGGATCCGGTCATACGGCCGAGCGTGTAAGTCAGCCCGGCGCCGATGGCGAAAATGGAAAACAGTTGAAAGAGATTGGTCAGAGGCGTCGGATTCTCAAATGGGTGTGAGCTATTCGCGTTAAAGAAACCGCCGCCGTTCGTGCCCCATTGCTTGATAACTTCCTGCGAAGCCACGGGGCCCTGCGCGATGGTCTGCGTCGTCTGTGTGTCCATGACCGGCTTCCCGGCAGCATCGACCACAGGCTTTCCGTCCGCGCCGAGTCGCTGCACTTGCTGCGGCTCGACCAGTTTCACCGTGTCGTAGGGCTTCAGATTCTGCACGACTCCCTGCGACACCAGGAACAACGCCCCCACGACGCTGAAGGGCAACAGCACCCACAGGCAGCAGCGGACGAAGTCGACCCAGAAATTTCCCAGAGTCTGCATCTGGCGGCGGGCAATGCCGCGAATGAAGGCGATGCCCAGCGCGATGCCGGTAGCCGCCGAGGCGAAGTTGTGAAAGGCGAGGCCGGCCATTTGAGTGAAATAGCTCATCGTGGTCTCGCCGGAATAGGCCTGCCAGTTGGTGTTGGTGGTGAATGACGCGGCGGTATTCCAGGCCAGGTGCGCGGGCGTGACTGCCGCGAAGTGCTGCGGATTGAAAGGCAGCATTCCCTGAATCCGCTGGATCAAATAAAGGACCAGCATCGAGACCGCGCTGAACACGAGCATCGTCGTGGCGTACTCAGTCCAGCGCATCTCGTGCGATTCGTCCACGCCGGTAACGCGGTAGATCAGGCGCTCGATAGGCCGGAGCACGGGGTCGAGAAATGTCTTCTCGCGGGCGAACACGCGCGCCATGAACACGCCGAGCGGCTTGGTGATGGCGAAGATCAGCGCAATGAAGACAACGATCTGCAGCCAACCATTAAGGGTCATCTCAGAATTTCTCCGGACGCAGCAGCGCGTAGAACAAATACACGGTCACTAGGGCGCTGATGATGAGCATGATGAGTGATTGCAGGTCCATGATTCCCCCGACTTCAGACTTTCTTCCTACTTCATGCGATCGCAGAAACGCACGTACGCGACCGACGCCGCGAAAAACGCGATCGTAACGGCAATCCACAGAACATCCTGCATAAGAGTCTCCTAGGGCGTTTTTGTGAACCGTATCGCTGAATCAGAGAGCAATCCGCTCGTCCGTTCTGTACGGAGTGCTATGCCTCTCCGCCTCAATACGCATTTCTATGAGTTGCCCGCGCCGTCGGGACGGATTGAACTTTGCAAAGTGAACTTGTACGGCGCCAGCCGGCAATCGGATTGCTTCTTTGACAAAAGCTGCCAGCGCCCGCAGTAGAAAGGCCACCGCTCCGATGCACAGTATAGCCAGCGCAACTCTCATAGCCATAGCGTCACCGGCGCACGTATCGCTGAAAATTATTCTCCACGCAATTGTTCATCTCCGCGCGTAAGAGCGGGATCAAGAGTTCATAAAGAATTCGTAAGGACCGCTCGAGTCATTCCGCGAGACCAAGCGGCAAGCGCCGACGGAACAAGATTCAGCAGCCCCACTCCGCCTCGCCCGGCTTGGCGTAATACTTACGGACTGGGACAGGTCGCCCCGGTGTGTTGGCCAGCTCCAAGAGCGCCAGACGAGCCGCCGCTACCATCAATTTGCGCTCGCTTTGCGGAGTTCGATCCCACGAAGGCACGTCTTCCCTACCCTCGTGACCCTCGCAGTCGCGTCCTAAGGCTTCCCGATAGTGGTGAAATACTTTTGCCAGTTGTTCGGCCGAGACATCCTGAATCGTTGACATTGAGCCCTCAAACTTTCTGTTCGGCGACGGACTGCCTCCGTGCTGTCCTCTCGCTCTTGAAAGATTTGATGACGAATGGCGTAAAGATTGAATAAAAGGTTCGTAGAATGTTCGTAAGAAGGCGAGGAGTATTCTGCGCCTGAGAGAGGGATGAATGATTTATTCCCCGGGCTCGAAACGATATCCCACCCAGGGCTCAGTGACGATGTACCGCGGCGAAGAGGAATCCGGTTCCAGTTTCTTGCGCAACTGACCGACGAACACGCGGAGATATTCCACCTGCTCCGTGCTTTGCCCACCCCATATAGCTCCTAGCAAAGTGCGGTGGTTAACGACCTTGCCGGGCCGGCGCGCCAGAAAAACCAGCAGGTCGAATTCTTTGGGAGTAAGGCGGACTTCGTTGCGGCGGACTGTCACTTTGTGAGCGGCCGTGTCGATGCGGAAATCGCCGACCTCGATGACGGCATCCTCCGCCTCGTTTTCCGCGGGGACACGACGGAGATTGGCACGTACTCGGGCCAGCAGTTCATTCATGCCGAAGGGCTTGGTAACGTAGTCGTCGGCTCCGGCGTCGAGCGCTTCCACCTTCTGCTGCTCCTTGTCGCGCACTGAGAGCACGAGGATCGGCACCTGTGAAACCGCGCGCACGGTGCGGCACAGCTGTACGCCGTCAATCGAGGGCATCGACAGGTCGGTGATGATCAGGCTGGGCGACCAGTCTTTCATAATTTCCAACGCCATTTCGCCGCTGTTGGCGATGCGGATGTCATAGCCTTGGGCGGAAAGACTCGTGCGAAGGACCCGGGTGATTTGCGGTTCGTCATCCACCACGAGAATGTGGGGGCGGTCGACCATCAACGGGCCTCCTGAGTCACGATGTGAACATCTACCGAGGGCGAATCTCGCAGGAAGCGTTGAATTGCCGAAAGATATAGGTAGCGCTGCCAGCCGGTACGGGCCGACCGGCCAAAAATTACCTGCGTGATGTGGTTCTCGCGCACCAGTTGAGCCACACCGTCGGCAACGCTTCGACCGGAGCAGCGCACCACATGCGCACCTAGATTCTCGGCAAAGCGAATGTTTTCCGCCAAGGTTTTCTGATCCTCCGGACGCGTGTCGCGGCCAACGTCAATGTAGAAGACATAGAACTCTCCGCCCATCGCCTGCGCCATTCGCGAACCGCGCGCGATTAAATACTGCGCAGCAGGGTTCGAACTCACGCACACACCGATCCGCTCTCGCACAGTGTGCGCCGGCTGCGTACTGTCCTTGTCGAGAAAGGCGTCGAGACTGCGATCCACAACTCCAGTGACCTGGCGGAGCGCCAACTCGCGCAGCGCGATGAGATTTCCCGGGCGAAAAAAATGGGAGAGCGCGCGCTGGGCACGGTCTACGGGATAAATATCGCCGCGCTCCATGCGCTTCTGCAGGGCTTGCGGGGTCAGATCGGCGAGCACGATTTCGTCGACGCGCTGCATCACCCAGTCCGGAACAGTTTCTCGAACCTGCACACCAGTGATTTGCTGAACTGTGGGGCCCAGGCTCTCCACGTGCTGCACATTCATGGTGGAGAGTACATCGATCTTCGCCTCGAGGATTTCCATGACATCTTCGTAGCGCTTGGCGTGCTTGCTGCCCTCGATGTTGGTGTGAGCCAGTTCATCGATCACAACGACCGCAGGCTTGCGGGCCAGAATCGCGTCGACATCCATCTCTTCAAACGTGGTGCCTTTGTACTCGAGTCTGCGAGGAGGGATGCGGTCCAGTTTGCCGGCCAGTTCCGCAGTCGCTTTCCGGCCGTGGCTCTCAACCACGCCCGCCATAACATCTTCACCACGGCTGGCTCGGCGAATAGCCTCGCTCAACATGCTGTAGGTCTTGCCTACGCCAGGAGCATAACCGAGAAAAAGCTTGAAGATTCCTCGCGGCTTTTCCGGTGAAACTTCGTTGAGCCACTCCTCTGGCGTTTTGGTCATTGTTCGCTCATCAGATTTGCTCATCGCGTCTGCTTATCGGGCTTGGTCATTCGTTGCTATTGTCTTTCGCAGCGCGGGAATTGTCACGTCCATCGTACAATGCGGGTGTGAAAATCGGGGCAAGGACGCAAGCGCTACGTTACGTCTGTGTGGTTGCAACCATCTGTGCCATCACTGCGGTCGATTTTAAGCTGCACGTCAATCACACGACCGTGGCGCTGATGTTCCTTGTGACCGTGTTGCTGACCTCGGCTTACTGGGGCCTGCGCTACGCGGTGGTGATGGCTGTGGGAGCCACAGCCGCGTTCAATTTCTTCTTTCTGCCTCCGGTTGGAACGTTCACCATTGCCGATCCGCAGAACTGGGTGGCACTGTTTGCATTTCTCGTGACCGCTCTAGTAGCGAGCAACCTGGCGGAACGTGCACGGCGCGAGGCCGAGGGAGCCAAACAACGCCGGCGCGAAGTCGAGCGGCTTTTCGGTTTGAGCCAGCGATTGCTGGCTTCAGAAAATGTTCTTGAACTGCTGAACGCGTTGCCCAAGTATGTGCAGGAAACATTTTCTGTGGGCAGTGTGGTCGTGATGGCGGCGGATCACCCTACAGTCTATCGTTCGTCGCTCGACGCGCCGTTTGAAGAGAGCGTATTGCGCTCTACACTACTGCGGGGCGAACCCATCACTCAGGGTGGCGTGTCGTACGTGCCTCTGCGGCTGGGTATGCGCACGGTGGGCGCCCTCGGCGTGACCGGATACGAACTCTCGCGGGAAACTCTGGATGCGTTGGGAAGTCTGGCAGGACTTGCGATCGAGCGCGCCCGCGCCCTGGAGGCGCTCAGCAAGAATCGAGCGGAACAGGAACACGAGCGCTTGCGAACCGCCCTGCTCGATTCTGTGACGCACGAGTTTCGAACTCCCTTGACCTCAATTAAGGCGAGCGTCACGACTTTGTTGTCGGGCGCGAGTCTCGACGACCAGGGCCGACGCGAATTGCTGACTGTCATTGATGAAGAAACCGACCGCCTGAACCGTTTGGTGGGCGAGGCCGCCGAGATGGCTCAACTCGATTCCGGTATGTTCAAACTCGATCTGCAGCCGCATGCTATCCAGGACGCTTTGCAGCCCGCGCTGGAAGACGCCAAGGCTTCGATCGAGAAGCATCCCGTGGAGATCGTCGCGACGCCGGAATTGCCTAAGGTGCGGATGGATGTTCAGAGGATTCGCGAAGTGCTGATGCACTTGCTGGAGAATGCTGGAAAATATTCCGACCCAGGAGTTCCAATCAAAGTAACCAGTGAAGCGAAGGGCGAGTGGCTGGTGACCAGCGTGGCCGACCGTGGCCCGGGTATTGACTCGTTCGAGCAGTCGCTGATCTTTGAGAAATTTTACCGTGGGCAGCACCAGCGGTACACCGCACCTGGCACGGGCATGGGCCTGGCAATCGCGAAAGTTATTGTGGAGGCGCACGGCGGCACCATCGGCGTAGTCAGCCAGTTGGGCAGCGGCTCGGTCTTCTCATTCAGTCTGCCGCTCGACAAAGGCCGCTAAGCGGATAGCCCATTGATGAGCCACAAAGAATGTGGCGGGTTCGGCAACGGCGCACCTCCGCGCTAGGCTACAATTCAGGCTGTCCTTCACTTTGCAGTTCGCAATTCGCAATTCAATCGCACTTCAACTCTATGATTGCTGAAACCAGCGCTGTAGTGCTCGACGACAAAAGGATTTTCTACAACCGCTTTCTATTAATCGTGGCCGGCCTCGGCGGCCTGCTCTACGGTGTCGACGTCGGCATTATCGCCGGCGCTCTGCCATATCTGCAGGCCACTTCTGGCTTTGGCGCCAGCCAGATGTCGTTTGTCGTTGCTGCGGTCCTACTCGGCAGCGTGATCTCGACGTTGTTCGCCGGGCTACTGGCTGACTGGATGGGAAGACGATCGCTGATGGCACTCAGCGGCCTGATGTTCGTGATCAGCATCCCGATGATTGCCTTGTCTCACGGTTACGGGCCGCTGGTGTTTGGCCGATTGCTGCAGGGGGTGAGTGGCGGGCTCATCGGCGTCGTGGTGCCGCTCTATTTGGCCGAGTGTCTTACGGCTTCCAATCGCGGCAAGGGTACCGGGATTTTTCAGTGGCTTCTGACCCTGGGGCTGGTCATCGCGGCAGGGCTTGGGCTTTATTTCAGTTTTCGTGTGGATCAGGTCGCGAAACTCGGAGACGCTGCACGCCTCCTTGATTTCAAGAATCACGCCTGGCGCGGGATTTTCTGGGTGTCACTGCCTCCGGGAATTCTATTCGTGATTGGCAGCCTGATGGTCGCAGAGTCGCCGCGCTGGCTGTTGCGCCGCAGAAAAAAAGACGCCGCCTACGCCGCCCTGCTTCGCTCGCGTACGACACAACAAGCCGATCTCGAACTGCGCGAGATGGAAGAGGTGATTGCCACCGAAAAAACGAAAGGGGCTTCCGGCGCGCAAAAAAACGAATCACTGCTGCGGCGCAAGTATGTGATCCCGTTCGTTCTCGCTTGCATAATTCTCGCGTGCAATCAGGCGACCGGCATTAACTCGATCATTGGCTACAATGCCGACATCCTTCTGCAGAGCGGTCTTTCCGATTTCGCCGCGCACTGGGGTTATTTCATTTTTCAGTGCATCAACTTTTCCGTAACGTTGCTTGGTGTAATGCTGGTCGATCGCAAGGGACGCAAGTTTCTCTTGTCGATGGGGACTGGCGGCATCATCCTTTCGCTCGCCTGTACGGGATTTCTGTTTCTGGGAAATGAAAAACTGCGAGTCGATGCAGCCGCGGCTGTGCAATCCAAAGTAAGCACAGATCAGACTCTTACGTTCACGTATGCTCCCGGACTGGCCGACCAACTCTTGAAAGAGTCGACGAGTGCAGTGGCGAATCGACCGACGTCACTGGTTGTGATTTATTCCTACGGCGATTTTCGCGCCACCAGCCAGGTCGTTCGTTCCGACGATGAGGCCACCAAACCGATCGACATCAAGCGCGAAGACAGCATTCCCGCCAACAAGGTGGTGGCGTTCTTCTCTAACCCGTTCGGAAATCTCGACGCCGCGCGGACGGCGCCGCTTCACATAGAAAATGCTTTGATCAGTCCCGTGCCCGACTCGCGCAATGGATGGATGGTCGCCATCACGCTGTTCGTATTCATGGCGTTCTATGCTGTCGGGCCCGGCGTGTGCGTGTGGCTGGCGCTTTCGGAGTTGATGCCGACCCGCATCCGTTCCAACGGTATGAGCATTGCCCTGTTGCTGAATCAGGGCGTAGCCACGACCGTAGCAGCGATTTTTCTGCCCACTGTCGGCAAGTACGGATACTCGACTATGTTCTTCCGATTCGCTGCTTGCACCGTGATTTACTTTGTGACCGCCGCGTTCTTCCTGCCTGAGACGAAAGGGAAAACGCTGGAAGAAATTGAAGCGCACTTCGAGGGCGCGGGAGCGAAAACTCAGACTTGAGGACTTTCTCTCGGACCTCTTTCTAAGAAGTGGGGAACGATTCCCAATTCTCGCAAGAACGTGAGACACGGGGCACCCGGCATTCCGAGGTGGTTTGCTCGTTGCACGAAGGATGATTTACCCTCAGCGTACATTCCAATGAATCCTGTGAACGAAGCTATGAAAGTCACAAGCAAGTTTTCCCACGCCATGCGGCGGGAAATCTATGAGCAGCCCACGGCCATTGCGAAGACGGTCGCCATGCACCTGAAGGACGACATTATCTTCCCCGGCGAGTTGGATGCCATTGAGAGCGCGCTGCTGACTTTTGAAAAACTGATCATCGCTGCCAGTGGATCAAGCCGGCACGCGGGCCTGGCGGGCGAAATCATGATTGAAGACCTTTCGGGCGTCGCCGTCGACGTGGAGTACGCCAGCGAATATTGCTATCGCTCAACCCATGCGGCGGTCGATCCTATCGTGATGGTGATTACGCAGTCGGGCGAAACTGCCGACACGATTGCAGCGCAGCGCGAAGCCCTGACGCGCGGAGTGAAGACGGTTGCGATTTCGAACGTTCCCGACACGACTATTGTGCGCGAGGCGGGCGCCGCCTTGATTTCGGGCGCGGGGCCGGAATTATCGATTCCGGCGACGAAGAGTTTTACTACGCAACTCACCATCCTCTACTTAATGGCGCTGTTTCTGGCGCGCAAGCGGGGGCGGATGACGTCGGAAGTGACGCGAACGTATTTGCAGCGGCTGATGAAACTCCCCGACGCGATCGAACAGCAACTGAGTACATGGGACAAGCTCGCTGAGCAATTTGGGCGCATCCACTTCAAGGCAGAAAAGTTTCTATATCTCGGCCGTGGCGTGCACTACGCGATCGCCCGCGAAGGCGCGCTCAAACTGAAAGAAATTTCCTACGCGCATGCCGAAGGTTATCCAGCAGGAGAACTGAAGCACGGGCCGAACGCGCTGGTGGATGAGACGCTGCCTGTCGTGGTTCTGGCCACCTGCGATTACAGCGATCCAGATTCGTTGCTGCGCTACCGGCGAACGCTGGAGGTGATGAAGGAAGTGAGATCGCGCCGCGGACCGCTGGTTGCGGTTGCCACCGAAGGCGACCCGGAAGTGGCGAAGATTGCGGAGCACGTGTTCTATGTGCCGGCAGCTCCGGAACTCCTCTTGCCCATCGTCGAAGTGATTCCTCTGCAACTGTTCGCATATCACGTGGCGGTCAACAAGGGATATGACGTGGACCATCCGCGAAACTTGGTGAAGGCTGTGGTCACGGAGTGATTCGCGACAGGAGCGCTTTTATTTCTTCGGTGTTGTAGGGCTGATCGGATCGTCGCTCCGGCAAAGCGCCGAACAGGTCAGAACACCAATGGTTACAATCCCTGCTCCAATGGCATACGGCGAATTCATGATAGCGCCTGCTAGCGGCGTGCCGGGCTGCCTGATATCAGCCGCTCCACATTTTTCTTCGCGGGATTTCTGTTCGCCTTCGCGCACGGTAACGCGATTCGAGTGGCCGGACTGCTTCGCCTGCCGCTGACTGCCGGAACGCTCATCAATGTTCACGTCATTCTTGAGCGCGGACACGTTGACTTTCCCGTTGAGGTCGGCCACGTCGTAGTGAGTCCATTCGGCATTATCCACGGGCGTAATGGTGAGACAACCTACGCGCACCGCCATCCCACGAGAGGTGTTCACCGATAGGCTGCCGTGATCGAGAACCAGTTCGTTGCCTTCAAACTGGACCACAGTCTCGGCGTTGATGTCGGCAGCCGATCCGCTAACGTCGATGCGGGCAATGGCCGCCTTCTCGGTTTCGATGAGGTCATTGGAGAATAGGGCGATGGAAGCCGGAGCGGGACTCTTGTTCACCAGCACCCCAACACCATCGCTGTGCAATATGGCGACTGCGGCATCTTGGGCCTGAAAAGAAACGGGCAGAATTGCGACCATGAACAGGCATACGGAATGTCGCCATCTGAACAAAAATAGGCCCCAAACCTTTCCGCACTAACTCTTGTATGAGCATAGCGTGTGGATTCGAGGGGGACTATTGGCTCGCGTGGTGCCTCGTCGAGCGTTGGCAGGAAATTTGCTACGCCGCAAGAAGTTCTAAGCGCGAGCGAAGTCGACGAATCCGTGTTGCGCGTCGGTTCGGATGAGCTTGACGCGCAACCTGTCGCCGACATCGAGGCCCTGTTCGCCTTGAGCCAGGAGTCCGTCGACGTGAGGTTGCAGAGCGCGAACGAAGGTTCCGTGGTCGGTCGCGCCCGTCACAATAGCGTCGAAGACTTCGCCGATGTGGTTCTGCATGGCCAGGGCTGCGAGCCGCTTCGACATGTCGCGTTCGACTTTCTTGGCCGCATTTTCTTTTTGCGTGCAGTTGGCGGCGATGGCCGTCAGTTCGGCGTCGGAGTAAGGATTCTTCTGGCCCGCAAGCAAGGCCTTGATCAGCCGCTGCGTCACCATATCGACGAAGCGGCGGTTGGGGGCGGTCGAATGCGTGTAGTCCTGCACGGCCAGGCCGAAGTGTCCGGGAGCAACTTCTCCGGCGCGCTCCAAGACGTACTCACCGGGACCGATGAGTTTAACCACCGCTAACGAAAGATCAGCGAAGTGATCGGGATCTGCGGCCTTGCGGCGCAGAAGGAAATCGTTGAGCGCCTTGGAATCGGGCTGGGCTGGAAGTTTCTCGTTCTTTGTGGCGGCCAGTTGCACGATGCGATCCCAGCGCTCGGGCGTGCGTACGATGCGCCGCAGAGATGAAACGTTCTGCAGGAAGCGAGCACCCACTCCATTGGCGGCGATCATGAAATCTTCGATGAGTTCCGTGGCGCGGTTTTTCTGCTGCTGCACGACATCGATCACCTGATAGTTGACAATCAGCGGCTGCAGTTCAATCGTTTGCAGGTTCAGGGCACCGTGCTGAAAACGCTTGTCCTTCAGCTTCTGCGCGACCTCATCCTGCAGTTTCAACTGGGCCTGCAGGTCGGCGGAAGCCGCGATCTTCGGGGGCGCGGGAGACTTCCCTTCCAGCCAAGCGCCGGTGGAGTTGTATTGCAGTTGCGCTTTATTGCGGACCACTGCGCGATAAAGTGCCGGGGAATTTACGACTCCGGTCGAATCGACCACAAATTCAACCACCATGCTCAGGCAATCCTGATCCTCGAGCAGAGAAGTTTTGCCGGTCGAGAGTTCCTCGGGCAGCATGGGGAAGTTGCGCACTCCGGCGTATACCGTCGTCGTCTCGCGCGCGGCATGCTGGTCAATCGCGCTCAACTTGGGGACGAACGCATCGACGTCTGCAATGCCAATCATGATCTTGACGTCGCCGTTCGAACCGGGCTGGGCGACTTCGATCTGGTCGAGGTCGCGCGAAGTGTCGTTGTCGATCGAGGACCAAAGCAAATTCCGCAGGTCGCGAATGTCGCCTCCGGCGGCGATCTGCGGCGGGTGTGCTTTCAGGTCGGCAAGTTGTTGCGGAACTTGAGCCGAGAAATCCGGCTGGAAACCGCGTTGCTGCATGATTTGTTTTGCGATGGCCTGCAGGTCGAGATGAGAGGGGTTGGCAGCTTGCATGAACTCCCTGTGCGGAAAAGTGAGATGAACTCAGGCTATCACGCGGCCTGAAGACGCGGGGGGCTGCTTCGATCCCCCAAAGCTACTGGGGCGGAGGCGCTGAACGTCGGCGTTGGTGTAAACGCGAGAAGCGTGCGGTTTGTGCGCCTTCCAGAAGGCGGCGGTGTCGCCGAGGGGCACTCCGTATCCGCGCTCGCGCAGGGACTGCGGGTCGGCGATTCCTGTGACGCCGGTGTCCATAATGCTCGCGGGCAGGGATGGTGGAAGTTCAACCGAGCTAATTTCGACCACGCTGGTCACCGGCGGACCGTAATAGATGGGGAATAGATCAGGTTGGCGGGGGAGTTCGGGATTAGCCGCGACGGGTTGATTTTCGATGACCGGCCCGATGGCGGGAAGGCTTGGGATCTCGGGCAGCGGGGCTTCCAGCGAAGCCGAGGGAGTGGCAATGGGCCGCGCGAACAACGGCGAGAAACCTGAGGTCACTAAGTATTGCGGGCCAGCGGAAAAATTCGTGTCTTGGCTTGTGACTTGGCTCGTCTCTTGAGCGGCGGAGATGCCGGTCAGAGCCATCAGCGAGCAAAACAGACAGGCGAGACGCATAAGGGCCTCCGTGAGGAGATCGTTTTTCCGGCCTTGATTATGCACCGAAAGTGGGCGAATTGCCAGGGCCATGAGGCTCCACTTCCAGCTTCTGGCTTCTGGAGCGGGGTTCAAGGACCTTATTGAGGAAAATGGCCTGGTTAGAAAGGACGCACGACCAGGACGTACACCAGGATCACAATGCAGAGACTCAGAATCAGCAGCGACAGCTTCTCGACTTTCAAGTTGTCTCTACTCTTGCCCGTGTTGGGTTCGGCGTTCATGGTGTGATTCAGTTTGCGATAAGGTGGCCCCGCGGACAATGGCTCGACCGTGGATGGCACGGTGGTAACGTACCCAAAGTTTGCCAAACACATCGGACGCGGGAACGGTTACTTCCCAGCGCGGTGAGCCTCCGCGCACAGCCGCCTAAGGGCAATCGTTAAAGAGCTTCAGCGACCAGCCTCGAGACCTAGGGCTTGGTCGGCGCAGTCGCAGCAGTCGCAGTCGCAGATTGGGCCGGAGCTGAGGCTCGGCTGTACACAATCTTCTTGCTCCCGCCATCACAGGTACCGACGACCTTGCCGTCACCTTCTTTGTCGTCTTTTGCCACGATTTCGAGCGAGTACGTCTTCACGTTCTTGGCATCCAGCTTCTTTGCAATTTCGGCCTTCAGATCCTCACAGGGCTTGGGCGCCTGCGCGAAAGCGGACGCCGACATGACGAACAGTGCGGCCATGGTCACAAACGTTCTCATGGATTGACTCCTTGAAGTGGGACATCAGCCCCAACGGCACGATGTTTACATCCGCGCCGTTGTCAGGACCAGATTACGAACGTGTGGCGAGTGGCCGAATGGCCGAAGCCGTGCCCAAAACGGGACTCTAGCCGGCAGTTCCCAGCGCGGCGTTTTCCCTTTCCCGGCGGTTAGCACGGATGACGTAGAGCATGTACAGAACTACAGCGAGATTTCCGACGAACAAAGCGCAGCGAAAGATGGTTACACCCCGCATGAGTTCGCGTACCTCCCAGGGCAGGAGCAGAGTACCGGAAATCAGGGCCACCCACTCGGCCCAGGTACGTCCCTTCCACAACCCGTAGGACTCGGTGAAGCGCAGAGCGGCATACGCGAAGGCGAAGCGAGCCGCAGCCCACAGGCGGGCGTCGGTGATGGTGTCGGCGAAGTCGAGAAAAATCTGGGCGGAACGGCGATCGGTGTTGATGTGCAGCCGGCTAAGCAGAATTTCCGCGATCAGCCAGACATCCTTGTGCAACAGAACCAGCGCGCACAAACCCATGGCTACAACAAAAATTCCCTTGAAGAACTCGAACGCGGCCACGGCCCGGAGCACTCGCCGCTGGCGGCGGTGTGAATCAGGCTTGGTTCCAAGCGTGCTCATGAAGGCTGGCGATGACAAAAGGCAGGGTATCACGCTTGTGCGCGCCGGTGGAGTACTTCCCCGCAGTCTTCCTCGCATGGCGAACGCTGGTTCTCACCACGGTGACGGCCGTTTCTCTTCATCCCTTTTTCGCGCGGATGGCGGCTCGCAACTCGGCGACGATTTCCTGCGATGCCTTAATCGCCGCGGCGTGCTGATTCACATTGAATGAGATCGCCCCCACGCGGGCGTGACCGCCGCCCCCGTAGCGCTCGCAAATGCGGGCCAGGTTCACTTCGGGCTCCTGCGGAGCCCACGGGTTCGATCCCACGGAAACTTTCACACGGAAGCTGCTCTTGCTAAGTCCGACGCTGTAGACCGATTCCGGATGCAGGTAATAGGGAATGAATTTGTTGTAGCCCTCGAGATCGTGATCGGTGACGTCGAAGAAGATGGTCGCGTCTTTGCACTCGGTGCGCTGCTCGAGAATTCCAATAGAAAGTTCGTGACGCTTGAGCAAGGGCGGCAGCAGCGGAGCGACGAAGCGTTCTTCGAGAATCTCAGCCAACGATTTGGTGGCCAGCAGCGGAATCAGATTCGGGACGAAGCCGTGGTCGGGCGCCGATTCAATGACCATGGTCAGTTTCATCGCCGGCGCTTCCATTGCGACGGCGGTCTTGGCGTCAGGGTAAAGGGCGCCATCGATGATGTCAGTCCAGTGCACCAGATCGGCTAGGGGCGCGGGGTCGAAGCCGAAACGCTGCTGCGCGATCATCGCAATGAAGCTGGTGCAGGATTTGAAATCCGGATCGTAAAACTTGCGGTTGCTCTGGTCCTGTTCGAAATGTTCGGCGTCTGCGGGCGAGAGGAAGGCGCTCTCGTGGTGATCGAACCACCAGGTGATTTTGGGCGAACTGGAGTACTTGAAATCGACGATGGCGTTCTCTTCGCCGTCAAATTGTTTTTCGTCGAACAGCGCGCCGGCGCGGTGGACCAGGCCGGTGAATTCGAAGTCGGCGTCGCCGCGAATGCGTTCGCGATAGAAACGGGAAAACAACGCGGCGGAAGAAGCTCCGTCAAAACATTTGTCGTGATAGAAGACCCGTACTCGCAATGAATTCCCCGATCCTCAACGGAATTCCCGCCAGTCCGAAAGGCACGCAGCCAGCGTGGAATTGGGACGCGGGTAAAAGCTAATAGGATTGACAGCTTACAGGAAGAATGTCAAGGGCGGTGTGTCGCACGTGCGTGATTCTTGCGGAGGAAATCCGAAGGCAGAACCACGAAGGACACAAAATATGCCGAGGGACTTCGGTTGCAGTTCCTTCGCGTAACTTCGTGTCCTTCGTAATTAACCGATTTTCGATGCCTACATCGCGTTGGCTTGCTTTTCCGCCATGTCGCCGATCACGGGCAGCTTCCACATCTGTCCCTGGTTCGCCTTCAAAAGAAGGATGACCCAGAGGATCAAGCCCCCGAGGCCGATCAGCGGCCAAATCAAGATGGTAAGCCACCCCAAGATCGGAATGTGGGCGACAATGCTCAGCGCAATCCAGAGGACGATCCACGCGACCGCGAAAAAGAGGTTTTGGAACGAGTGGAACCGGACGAACCGGCTCTTGTTGTAGGGTTCCATGACCAGAAAAATAATCGCGGGGATGATGGTGACGTAAGCCAGCATTCCCGCTACGTTGTCGGTCATGCCTCCGGTGCTCGCGGTTGCCTGGGGTACAGGAGGCGCGGTCGCGACCCGGCCCGCGCAGGCAGCGCAAGCAGTCGTTCCGTCCGCGATCTGTGCTCCGCACACACTGCAAAATGCCATAGAGGTATCCTCCTCGGAGTCGTTGGGAGCGAAGGATGCGACTCTGCAGCCTGCGCAAGACTACTGCCAAGCGACGCTGCGGCAAAGTACCAAAAAGCCCAACGTAAAGCAATCAACAATTTCTCGCCGCAAACGAGCGCTACAGTTCCCCGGCTTGTTGCGAGGCAAAATCGCCGAGCAGCGGTAGTTTGAACATCTCTCCCTGCAAGGCCTTGACCACCAGAACCACCCAGATCACCACGGCTGCGAGCACGACCACCGTGGAGACCAGCCAGACCAGCAGCGGTCCGAGCACGGGGATGATGAAAAGAACAACACTGGCCAATTTAAGGGCAATCGCGAACAGAACCGACGCGCCCCAAAGCAACAGGCTCTGAACGGAATGGAAACGCACAAAGCGATTCTTGCTGTAGGGCTCGAGCACCAGGAACACAACAGCCGGGACGAACGTGAGGTAGGCGAGAGCGCCCGCGATGCTTTCAGGAAGAGCGCCGACCCTGCCCTGCGCGCGCGCTTCCATCAGCACGGGCTCGGCTGGTATGGGCTGGTCGAGCGCGGGTTGGTCGAGCGTGGATTGGTCGGGTGCGGCGTGGCCGGGCATTGGCCGATCAGGCATAGGCCGGCCGCAACCGGGACAGAAGCCAGCCGTTCCCGGCATCTGCGCAGCACAGTATGGGCACAAAGTCAGCGGGACATCACTCTCGATCTTAGCCTCATCCCCGGTCTTATCGCTGGTCTCATCCATTGTGGGGACCATATCAAAACGCGGGGTAGGCAGCAAATGACCGCACTTGCACATTGACGGCGAGGCAAACGGATAGTATGTTTCGTGCCAATTTCCGTGCGCTGCAGGTGCGACGTTCGACGTTTCGAAGCATTCGAATGCTTCGACCCTTGGAGGATGGGATGGCTTCATTCTGCGCCGGTTGCAGGAACCGCGTCAGCACCGGCGATAAGTTCTGCAGGGGCTGTGGAAGAACCGCATCTCCGAACTCGGCGGTAATGACCGCCAGCAGCGCGCCGCAGGCGGCGCGGATGAATCGGCGGTGATCCAGGCGGATTCGATCGGCTGGGGTCGAGGTTGCATGGAGAGTGGTAGCCCTCTATAGCTCCCACATTTTTTCAGGAGGCAACGAATGTTTTGTTCTCAATGCGGCGCGAACAACACGGATACGGCGGCAGTATGCATGCAGTGCGGTCGGAGTTTGCAAGCGGCTTCTCCGCCCGTTCCTTTGCAGCCAGCTGGAGCGTTTCAACCGGGATTAGTTCAGGCGCCACCAGTCGCGGTGCAGAACTATCTGGTATTCGCGATTCTAGCCACCGTCTTGTGCTGTCTTCCTGCCGGAATTCCGGCGATCGTGTACGCCGCGCAGGTGAACGGCAAGTTACAGATGGGCGACGTGGCTGGGGCGCAACTTGCCTCCAACAACGCAAAGATGTGGTGCCTGATCTCCGCAGGACTCGGACTCGGCGTGGGAGTCATCTACGGCGTGTTGGTCATGGTGGGGCTCTTGAGCGGCATCCACTCGAACTAGAGCAGAGGCATCTCGATGCGAGACAAACGCAGCAATCAGTACTTGACGGCGTTGCTCTGGGCGATTGCCGTGGGGGCAGTTCTGCTTGAAGTTTTCGATCCGGCCACGTCCCGCATTTTTCCGCCTTGCCCCGTGCGATACCTGACCGGATGGTATTGTCCGGGCTGTGGATCGCTCCGTGCCATTCATCAACTGCTGCATGGGAACCTGCGAGCAGCGTGGGCGCTGAATCCTCTGACCGTGGTTCTACTGCCGTTCTTGACGTACGGGCTGGCATCGCTTTCGCTTTTCGAACTGCGCGGGCGGGAGCTTCCTCAGCCATTCCTGCGCGCGGGCTGGATTCGCGCTCTCTGCGTGGTGATCATTTTGTTTGGGATTGCCAGAAATCTCCCCGTGCCTCCGTTTGATCTGCTGGCGCCGGGGACGGCGCTGGTCCGATGAACGCACTGGAAAGGAGGAGTCGATGAGTTCGTTCTGCCTGGGCTGCGGGAATAGCATGTCCGAGGGAGAACGCTTTTGCGGAGTCTGCGGACGCGACTCGTTGGCGACATCGGCGCGGCCGGCGGTTGACCCTTCAGTCGAATTCGGGCTGGCACCGGAAACCAGCGGCAAGGCGATTTTCAGCCTTATCAGCGGACTCTTATTTATCATCCTTCCGTTCTCGCTGGCCGCCATCATCTTCGGACATTTATCTTTGTCTGAAATTCGCAAGAGCGGGGGTAGACTTGCGGGCAAAGGATTGGCGGTCGCAGGTCTGATTCTCGGCTATCTGGGAGTAGTCGCGATTGTGGGACTGATCATCTGGTCCGTGTTTTATGTGCGGCAGCGGGAGAAATCGATAGCCCAGAAAGTGAAAGTCTCGAACTTTGAGAACCCGGTAGTTTCTGCGGTGCGAAGTTTAAATACTGCTGAGATCGCCTATGCGCAGGGCCACCGGGAAGCCGGGTACACCTGTTCCCTTTCCGAACTGAAAGACGCATGGGGACTCAGCGACGACCTGGCTCAGGGCCGCCAGGATGGGTACATTTTCGAGGTAAAGGGCTGCACGGCCGCAAAGGTGAATGGACCGATTGCCAAGTATCAAATCGTGGCGTATCCGGCGGCGACTAACAAAATCGGACGGGCGGCATTCTGCTCAAATGAATCAGACCTGATCAAAGTCGCCCGCAACGGATCACCGCAGGACTGTTTGCGAGCCGGCGTCGATTTAGCGGCAACCGAGATCAATCGCCCTCAGAACTGGTCGAGGACAGCTTCCCGTTGAAATTTCTGATTGAGGCCTTAACTCTCAGAGCGGCCGGGGCGTGTGGTTCTTCTTGCTGCAGTCCTCGCAGATCCCATAAATCTGAAACGTGTGCCTAGTCGTGACGTAGTGATACTTGCGGCCGATCTCCTGCTCGAGCTGGCCGACTTCCTGAGAAAAAAATTCGACTGAACTGCCACATCCCGTGCAGACCATATGGTGATGGCTGCGCCGGTTGTACTGATGCTCATAGCGGGCGATGCCGTCGTGGAAAGCGACTTCGCTGGCCAGGCCGCACTCGGCCAGCAGCTTCAGCGTGCGGTAGACGGTGGTGTAGCCGATGCGGGCGTCTTTCTTCTGCACCAGGCGGTGAAGTTCGTCGGTGGAAAGATGGTCGCGGGTTTCGAGGAAAGCACGCAGGATGGCGTCGCGCTGGGCTGTTTGTTTGAGTCCTACGCCTTTCAAGTGCCGGTGCAGGATCTCCTGGGCTTCGCGGACCATCTGGCGGGAGATGGTGGGCTGATCATCAATGCGCTTCTGCAGCATGGTGGATGAGACAGGGTCAGGTGAAAAGATTGTTCAGGATGACATTTTGCAGGACAACAATTTGCAGGATGTCGGGTTCAGCATGTCATGTTCAGCATATCATCCGGCATCTTGAAAATGAAATTCATTTTCACCGCCCGGACGCGGCAGTCGATGGCCTGGAATACAATCGCTGAATACAATCTCTAAATACCATCTGAAGATTGCTCATGAGTACTCTCGCAGAAATCAGCACCCCTAAATCACGGCGCTCGCCGGTTACCCGCATCATCGTGTGGCTATTCCTCGCCGTTCTGCTGGTAGTCGCGGCACTGGTGGCGTACGCATATTACGTGGTGTACTCTGCTCTTCCTCAACTCGACGGGCAGGTGCAGATCCGCGGGTTGTCGGCGCCCGTCACGGTCACGCGCGACGGTCATGGAGTACCCGCGATTGAAGCCGCCAGTTTCGACGACCTTTTCTTCGCGCAGGGCTATGTCACGGCTCAGGACCGGCTTTGGCAGATGGACATGATGCGGCGCTATGCCAGCGGAGAACTCTCGGAGATTCTGGGGGAGGACACGCTGCGACTGGATCGCGAGCAGAGAATTCTGGGCCTGCGGGATGCAGCCAGGAAGGCACTGGAAATGGCCAGCCCGCGCGACCGGAGCTTCTTTGAGGCCTATACGCGCGGAGTGAACGCCTACATCGCGACTAGGGGCGACCGCCTGCCTATTGAGTTCCGCATCCTGCGCTACGCGCCGAAGCCGTGGCGGGCGGAGGATTCCGTGGTCATCGCCAATCAGATGGTCAAGGACCTCAACTATCACTATTTTTTCGACGCACTCAGCCGCGAGAAAATTCTGGCCAAACTCGGGCCGGAACTGACCGGCGACTTGTATGTGAACCGGTCGTGGCATGATCGTCCGCCCACCGTGATGCGCGAGGACTTGCAGCAGCCCGACAACAACAGCGGTACGGATGAGGATGACGACGACGATGATTCCCCCGACAACTCGGTGACCCAGGGTAAGACTCCGATGACCGATCCAGAAGGGCTTCCGGTAAACGGATCGAACGACTGGGTGGTTTCGGGCGCGCACACGGTCACCGGCAAGCCTCTGCTCTCTGATGACATGCACCTCGGCCACCAGATGCCCAATCTCTGGTACGAGGCGCACCTGCGCTCGGGCGCTCTGGATGTTGCGGGCGTGACGCTGCCGGGTATGCCGTACGTGATCGTCGGGCACAATCAGAGGATCGCGTGGGGATTCACCAACGTTGGTCCGACCGTCACGGACGCCTACATTGAAAATTTCAATACGCAGGGAGCGTACCAGACCCCGAGTGGATGGGTGCAGCCGGAACATCGCGCCGAGGTGATTCACGTCAAGGGCAAGGCGGACGTGAGTGTCGATGTGAAGATCACGCGCCACGGACCTGTAATTACGGAACTCGTTCCCGGCGAAACCCGGCCATTGGCGCTGCGATGGACGCTCTATGACGGACTGCACATTCCGTTTTTCGACGTAAATTCCGCGCAGAACTGGCAGGACTTCCGGCACGCATTTTCGCAGCTGGATGCGCCCGGACAGAACGTGGTCTACGCCGACGTGGATGGCAACATCGGATATCAGGCGACGGGCAAAGTTCCGATCCGCGCGGCCGGGGACGGCAGCCTGCCAGTAAGCGGCGCCGACAACGCGCATGAGTGGACTTCCTATATTTCGTTCGAGAAGCTGCCCAGCATTTACAACCCTCCATCGGGAATTATTGGTACCGCGAACGGAAGAATCACGCCCGAGAATTATCCGAATTCGATCAGCATGGAGTGGGAATGTCCCTGGCGCACGGAGCGCATCTATCACGTGCTGGAGTCAGGACGGCAACTCTCTGCCGCCGATATGCTTGCGTTGCAGACCGACATTCACTCGGAAGCCGAGTTGTTCGCGGCGGAACGTTTTGTGTATGCCGTGGATCACGCGGCAAAGCCTTCGGCGCGGGCGAAGCAAGCGGCGGATCTGATGCGCAGCTGGGATGGACGCATGCAGGCTTCCTCGCCGGCGCCGACCATCGCCCAAAATTCGATTCTGGAACTGAGACGGTTGCTGCTCGAACCGAAATTGGGAAACGCGCCCCCCGGCACTGCGAAGGCTGATGAAGTCCTGAGCTGGAAGACCTATTCGTGGGAGATGCGTTCGGTGTGGATGGAAAACATTCTACTGCACCGCCCGAAGCGCTGGCTGCCTGAGAAGTATCCGAATTACGACGAACTGCTGACCGCGGCCGTGGATGCGGCGGTGAGCGGTCCAGATGCGCCGAAAGATTTGGCGACGTGGCGTTGGGGCGTATTCAATGCGGTGGATATCGAGCATCCGGTCCTGGGAAAGATTCCGATAATCCGTCACTGGTCGAGCCCAGGAGTGCGAGAGCAGTCGGGCAGCGGATACACGGTGAAGGCCGTGACCCCGCGTCACGGGCCTTCGGAGCGGTTTACAGCGAACCTGGCGGACCTGGACGAGTCGACGCTGAACACTGTGACCGGTCAGGGCGGAAATTTTCTGAGCCCGTATTACATGGACCAATGGAAAGCGTGGTACGAAGGAACTACGTTTGCTCTGCCGTTCAGCACGAAGGCCGTGGACGCGGCCAAGGCGCATCGACTGATGCTGGAGCCGGCCAAGTGAGAACCAGTTACGTCACTTGCCCGAGGACAACGGGAAAGTTCGCATCGCCGTGCTCGAAGGCCACGATCACCGAGGCACCAACTTGGAGCGCGGGGCTGGATATCGTGACTAGCGCCCAGTTCGTTCGACCCTCGACGTTGACCTGCACTCGTCCCGAAACCTGAGGATCATTGTTGTTCACAATCGTGCCTCTGTACACGCCAAACAACGCCATGGTTGCTCCCTTTGTCAGGTGTGCGTTGCAGCCCCACGCTCGCTGCTGAATGCCAGCGGTGGAAATAACGCCTCGGTCACCCTAGCACTGGAATGCAGGCAACTCAAGATTAAGAGGGATGTTGCGAAGAAAAATCCGCTGGAACGCTACCGAGGTTCGTCTCGTTTTCAACAGCAGCGGCTTCAGCAACTCGTTTTTCCTGTTGGAAAAGAGACGATGGGTTGGATAGGGGAATATGGACCGACGGAGCGAACGGACAAGAAGCGGCTCTGATTGCCACGTCGGACGACTTAAGCGCCGGAATCTTCTTTAACGACAGCTCGGCGAGTTCAACCGTTCTCGTGTTAAACAACTCCAGTGGCGGGCCCTTAGGAAACGTCGCCCGCGGCTTTGGCACCGTTTTGCGCGCCGAGGGTCCAGGTGGCGCTGCGGTATCAACCAGACCGGCAGCATCGCCTGCACCGGCTAGAAAACATCGATCGACTTCACGTCGCCCACATAGCCAACGAGTTGGATCGTTCCCTGCGGAATGAAGTCGGTGATGAGCAGAATATCCTGAGTGACATCGTAGACGCGCAGGTAGCCGCCTTGGGCTACGTACTCGATGGGGCGAATCGTCATTCCCTGCAGCCCGTTAACATCGCCGTTGTCCGGAGGGATGAACACGGAGTTGTTGGCCGGATAGTAGATGGAAAGACAGCCGCGGACTTCCCCGTTAGGAAAATTGACGTTGCCGACGTTGGTGCAGTCGTGCGATCCGACGAAAAGCTGGCCGATGACGTTAAAATCCATGCGGTCGTGGAAGCCGTCGGTGATCACGGCGGTATTGGTCACAGTTCCTGATACCACATCGATGACGTCGAGCCGTCCACAGGTGGTAGCTGCCGTGGTCTCGCCGGTGCACGCATTGTTAGTGGGTGAAGTGCCGGCAACGTAGAGTGTCGAGCCGTTGAGCAGGGCCCAGGTCGCGGCATCGACAGGGATGGTGCTGGTCACGGTAAGGCTGGGTAGGTCAAAGACCATCACGCTGGCCATGACCCCGCCGCACTGCGGACCGCAGTTCAAAATGTAGGCGGTGTTCCCGTTGACGACGGCGAAGACTGGACGGTCGAAACCGGTAACCACGGCGCATACAGTGGTAGCCGTGACGGGTTGGTTCGGGACAGCGTTTAAACAACTGGTATCGACCGGAGGCGTGACGTTGGCGGGAAACAGCACGGTCATCGAATCGGAGTCATTGCTGAAAACCAAGAGCTCGCTGCCGCCGGAGTTCGAGACCACGGTCTGCGCATTGGTGACGGCTATCGTTACGAGCTGACTGGCAGTGAAGTTCATTGATTCCACGCCGCCGACAAAGGAATATCCGGTCACAGTCGCCGAGGGGACTGCGGCATATCCAATCTGATTGGAGGTAGGAAACACCATGCTTGAGGTCGGCCCCGGAATGCGAACGTTCCCCAGAGAGGCTTCAGTGGCAGTGTTCACCAGATAGATGGAGTTACTGCTCGAATCAAAGGTCGCAGCCAGGTTCAGGGACGGCGACACCGCCATCAGGCCCGGAGAGTTCCCGGTGCTGATTCGGGGAAGCCGCGGAATCGTGTCGTTATAAGCATCAATGATAACGAGACCACCGGAGTCCCCTACTGAAGTGACTCCCTGCGACGCCAGAATTCGATCCGGCAGGCCGCTTGGTGGATTCGCGGGCTTGCTGTAACCGCAGGACAGGAAGCCCAGGTTAGTGGCCAGTCCGAGCACAGGTACGAGGATGCGTCTGCTCAGGCTTCTCTTCAGACTTCTCTGCACGCTTGTCTTCAAAAGAACAGGCTCCTAACGACATGAAAAAGGAAGATTTAATTGCGAAATCGTGGATTATAACAGACCCGGACGCTCGCTTCCGGCGCAGCCAGTTGAGTTCTTTGGCCCGTTTGAGCACGCGCCGGCGCCGAACCAGCGCGTGAACCAGATGCGCGAATCAGCCATCATCCTGTATTCTCAGAAAATAACATTATGGCATCTGACTTTCTTGCCCGGATCAAGCAGTCTCCTGTGTTGTGCGACGGCGCCATGGGCACACTGCTCTACGCCAAAGGCATCTTCATCAATCGGTCTTACGATGAACTCAATCTGTCTCAACCCGACCTGATTCGCGGGATCCACCACGAGTACCTGCAGGCCGGGGCCGAGATTATTGAAACCAATACTTTCGGTGGTAACTCTTTCCGCCTGGGCCGGCACAGTTTGGCCGACAAGGTCCGCGACGTCAACCGAGCGGGCGCGCGCCTCGCCCGGGAGGCCGCCAAAAGCTTCGATGTGTGGGTAGCGGGATCGGTTGGCCCGCTCGGAACCAGAATCGAACCTCTGGGTAAAACTTCGTTCCAGGAAGCGCGCGAGGCTTTCCGCCAACAGATCGAAACGCTAGTGGAAGGCGGGGTCGACCTGCTGATTCTGGAAACGTTCGGATACCTGGAAGAAATCCATCAGGCGATGCTCGCCGCCCGAGACGTCAGCAAGACGCTGCCCATCGTCGCGCAGGTCACCATTGACGAGGACGGCAATTGCCTTGACGGCTCCGATCCGCAGACTTTTGTATCGCGGCTCGAAGAGTGGGGAGCCGACGTGATTGGCTGCAACTGCAGCGTAGGCCCGGTCGCCATGCTGGACGCGATGGAGCGAGTGCGGGCGGCGACTTCCCTTCCCCTGGCGGCCCAGCCGAACGCCGGAATTCCGAGGTCAGTCGAGGGCAGAAACATTTATTTGTGTTCGCCAGAATATATGGCCAGTTACGCGCGCAAGTTCGTGGCGGCGGGAGTGCGGCTCGTCGGCGGATGCTGCGGAACTACCCCGGAGCACATTCGTGTGATGAAGTCAGCGCTGCGGGTTGGCGAGGCCCGAGGTAAGGCTGCTGCCGCGCATGTGGCAGGCGGCCAGCCCGCGCCGGCAACAATTGCGGCCGTGCCCCTTGAGAAGCGTTCCCTTCTAGGCGCGAAGTTGTCACGCGGCGAATTTGTCACCATGGTTGAGATTGTCCCGCCGAAAGGGATTGACGTGGCCAAGGAGGTCGAGGGCGCGCGTTTCTTGAAGTCGGTGGGCGTGGATGCAGTGAACGTTCCCGACAGCCCGCGAGCTTCGGCGCGCATGAGCAACCAGGCACTCTCTCTGCTGATCCAACGCGAAGTCCGCATCGACGCGATTCTGCATTACACCTGTCGCGATCGCAATGTGTTGTGCATTCAAAGCGATCTGCTGGGAGCGGCCGCGGTCGGCATCAAGAATCTCATCTGCATCACGGGCGATCCACCGAAGATGGGGAATTATCCGGATGCGACGGCCGTGTTCGACGTGGACGCGATCGGACTGGTCAACATTGTCCACAACCTGAACCGCGGGCTAGATCTGGGCGGAAATCCAATTGGCGCTGGGACGGGCTTCGTGATTGGCGTGGGCGCGAACCCGGGACTCACCGACATGGACGAAGAGATTCGCCGCTTTGAGTACAAGGTGCAGGCTGGGGCGGAATATGCAGTGACCCAGCCGGTCTTCGATCTTCGTCTGTTGGAAAATTTTCTAAAGCGAATTGAGCCCTGCCGGATCCCCGTGGTAGCCGGGATCTGGCCGCTGATCAGCGTGCGCAACGCGGAGTTCATGAAAAATGAGTTGCGGGTCTCGGTGCCAGACTCGATTCTGGAGCGCATGGCGCGGGCGCAAACCCCGGAGCTAGCCCGGGCGGAAGGCGTAGCCATTGCGCGAGAAATGCTGATTGCGGCCAAGCAGATGGCCCAAGGAGCTCAGATCAGCGCTCCGCAGGGGCGCTACAACCTGGCGGTGGATGTGCTGGAGGCGCTGGGAAGTAGCGCGCCGGCGAGCGCTTCCTGACGTCGGGCAGCGGCGACATTGCCTAAAGTATCCATTCGCTGGGATCAGAAAATCGTTATTCCGGGTCGGCGTCCCCCTCTGGGAATGAATGGAGCATTAATTTCGATCCACTCGATAAAAAAGAGTGGACTCCTCTTTCGAAATCCTGCATTACAATATAGAGACGGAGCGAAAATCCCGTTGCCTAAGTTTGAAGAGTGCCTCCAGCGACTGGAGCAAATTGTTCAGGAACTGGAAAAGGGAGAAGTCCCTTTAGAAAAGTCTCTGACACTCTTTGAAGAGGGCATGCAACTTTCTTCGGCGTGCCGGAAAGAACTGGAACAGGCAGAAGGAAAAGTTGAGATTCTCTTAAAGAAGAACGGGAAGCTTCAAGCTGAACCATTCGAAGCGCTGACAGAAAAGTCTGTGGCACGGCGGTAAGTCGTGCGGCGTCCTGGCCGCGGTTCGAGAGCTTAGATGTCTGTTGAGGCGTGGTTGTTTTCAGCCACCCCGCAGCCCTAGTCCGATGTTGACGTCCGCCGTTGACGAAGGTTGAAGATCGGGGGAATTATGGCACAAAGCGTAGTCGTTCTCGAAAGAAATCCTGGAGTGGCCAGAACGCTGGCCGGTGAACTCCGCTCTCACTTTTCCGTGCACGTAACCCGCTCCCGCGAAGAATTGCGGGAAGACGTAAACAGAACCAATCCTCAAGCCGTGGTGCTCAACCTGGAGCACTGGCTGCTGGACGATGTGGAAAGCCTGCATCGCGACTTTCCTGAATTGCCCATCGTTTGTACTCATCGCGTGCCTGACGAAGACATGTGGATGGCCGCGCTGGCGGTCGGCGCCAGCGACGTTTGCCCCGCGGACGACGTGAGCAAAGTGCTGACCTCGGTGCTACGCAACACCGCGTTTTCGCGCACGGCCGCGGCATAGATCGATTCTCTGTGGAGAGGACGCCTGCGGGCGTCCTCTTTTTTTGCAGGTATGTTTGCGGGTCTTAATTTGTAGGCATGTTTGCGGGCACGGTTTTCTCAGATCCCGTACCCAGCCCCCACGTCCGCTGCCTTGTTATACTCACTGCTTCATGCTGAAGGAAACGCTTGAACAAGGACAGCGGCTGGCCGACGCCGCGCTCGACCGGCTCATTCCTCTGGAGACCGAGCATCCTGAGTCCATCCACAAGGCCATGCGCCACAGCGTGTTTGCCGGCGGCAAGCGCTTGCGCCCCGTGCTGTGCATGGAAGCCGGGCGCATGGTGGCCGGATCGTTGCCGGCGCGCATTGAAGAGCTGGGTGCGGCCCTCGAAATGCTGCACACTTATTCGCTGATCCACGACGATCTTCCCGCGCTCGATAATGACGATCTGCGCCGCGGGCGTCCAACGTGCCACAAAGCGTTTGGCGAGGCGATCGCAATCCTGGCCGGAGATGCGCTGCAGACGCAGGCCTACGAGGTTCTGGCGCGGCTGAAATGCCCGTCCGAAGCCCGCGTGCGAATTATCGAGGAAATCGCCCACGGCACGGGAACCGTCGACGGCATGATTGGCGGACAGGTCGTCGATCTGGAATCGGAACACATCCGGCCCACCGCGGAGATGCTGGAGTACATCCATCGCTCGAAGACGGCGGCGCTGATCACGGCGAGCCTGGTGAGCGGCGGCTTGTACGCCGGAGCGAAAGACAATCAGGTGGCGAAGCTGCGGGCCTTCGGATTGGCGATTGGCCTGGCTTTTCAAATTGTGGACGACGTGCTCGACGTGACCCAGACGTCCGAGCAGCTGGGAAAAACCGCGGGGAAAGATACGGCCTCAGAGAAGGCGACGTATCCGGCGCTGTTTGGTATTGAAGCGTCCGTCGCGCGCGCGGATGCGCTGGTGAACCAGGCATTTTCTGAACTGGACAGCTTCGGCGAGCGGGCAGAGCCGCTGAAGGAACTGGCGCGGTTCTTGGTGGAGCGGAAGAAGTGAAGGAGATCTGACGTCAGACTTCAGATCTCTGTGATCCTCGGTGGCGTCTGTGGTAAAAATTAAAGACGGCGATGGAGTTCGCCACAACCGCCTGCGCTGCCGACGCGCCGCACGCTAATGACTCCTACAGAATCGAATCCACTTTTTGTAGGAGTTTTCGTCGTGAAAGATTTTCTCGCCATATCTGTCGCCGCGATTGTCGGCGCCAACCTGCGGTACCTCATCAGCCGTCTCGCCGCCAGAGAGTTTGGCCCGGTCTTCCCTTTCGGAACACTTGCCATCAACATTGTGGGCAGCTTCATCGTGGGTTTTTTCGTCATCTGGACCACCGAGCGCGTGCTGGTTGATCCGCGCTGGCGGCTGCTGGTGGTGATCGGATTCTGCGGATCGTTCACCACATTTTCCAGCTACGCGTTCGAGACCATGTCGTACTTCGAGCACGGCCAGTGGACACTGATGCTGACCAACGTCCTCAGCAATAACCTGCTTTGCCTGGGCGGCGCCCTGGCCGGTATGGCGCTGGCGCGGGCGCTATGACCGCGATCACGCCTCCAACCCTTGAAACTCCGCGTCTGAAGTTGCGTCCTTATACCGAGGCTGATATTGCGGAACTGCGGCCTCTCATTGGCACGCGGGAGGTTGCGGCCACTACGTTGCGCATTGCGCATCCGTACACCGAACAGGATGCCCGAGATTTTCTCAAGCTCGCGCTGGAACCGGGCCGGCTCTGGCTGGCAACGACGCTCCGCAGCGACGGCCGCCAAATCGGTGGCATCGGCTTGCGTGTTGACGACCAGCATCAGCACGCCGAACTCGGCTACTGGTTGGGCTTGCCATATTGGGGACAGGGCTACGCCACGGAAGCGGCGCGGGAAATGCTACGGTACGGATTTGAGGATTTGAAACTGCACCGAATTTTTGCCTCGCATTTCAAACACAATCCCGTCTCCGGACGGATTCTTGTAAAGTTAGGCATGCGCTACGAAGGTTGCCAGCGCGAACACCTCCGCAAGTGGGACCGGTTTGTGGATTCGGAGTTGTACGGGATTCTGCGACAGGAATGGCAGGTTTCCAGCGAGGTTCGCGAGTAAAATGCCAGATGCCATGGCTGTGCAAGTCACCATGTACCTGAACGAAGCCGACCAGTGGCATCACCGGCCGCTGCATATCGAGATTCTCAACTATCTGCGCAAGGAGAATGTCTACGCGGCAACCGCGCTTCATTGCGTAGCGGGATTTCTGGGGCGCCATCGCGTGGAGACTTCGCATCTGGTCGAGGCCGGGGGAAAATTGCCGGTAATCATTATTTTCGTCGACACCGATGAGCACGTGAACCGCGTGCTGCCCACGCTGAAAGAAATGGCGGCGCACCGGCTGATCGTGCGCGAGAACGTGGTGCTGGAGCAGGGGAACCTCGACTGACATGTCGTCCGCTACGCACAGCGCCTCTACCGACGCCGAATCTGTGGACCTGCTGGCCATTGCCGCGCACCGCGACGACGTTGAGCAGACTTGCGGCGGCACGCTGCTGAAAGCCGCGCAGCGCGGACAGCGCACGGGCATTCTCGACCTGACGCAGGGCGAGATGGGCACGCGTGGCACAGCCGAGGATCGCGCGCGCGAGGCCGACGACGCGGCGAAAATTCTGGGCGTGAGTTGGCGTCGGGCGCTCGACATTCCTGACGGCCGCGTCGAGAACACGTGGGAGAACCGGCTCAAGGTCGCCAGCGTGATTCGCGAAACGCGGCCGCGGGTGATCATCCTGCCCTACTGGAAGGGACGGCATCCCGACCATTACACAGCTTCCGTGCTGGGATATGAGGCTTGCTTTCTGGCCGGACTAGCGAAGCTGGATTGTAGTGTCGCGCCTACGCCACTGAGGGCGGGACGCCCTCCGGACAGCCGGCAAGATGCCGGCGCTACAAACCTGGCTCCTCATCGCCCGTTCAAGATCCTCTACGCTACGCTCTATTACGATATTCGGCCGACTTTTGTGGTCGACATCAGCGAGCAGTTCGAAGGAAAATTCGCGTCCATCCTTGCATACAAATCGCAATTCAGCGACCAGGCAGCGGGCAAAGATCTGTTTCCGGCCCACGACGAGATTCGCGCCCGGATCGATGCCATGGCGCGCTTCTACGGCATGCTCGGCGGCGTGACCCATGCCGAGCCGTTCCTGCAAAAGGAAGTTGGCCTAGTCGAGGATCTGTTGGCGATTCCAGTGAAATCCATTTAGCATTACCGGACCATCATTACCGCACTATCGCGAAGGAGAACTCGAAAATGAGTCGTTCTGTTTTCACTTTTATCGCCGCCTTGGCGATGGCCGCCTCCGCTGCAGCGCAAGCTGGAACCTGGCAGATCGATCCCAATCACACTGCGGCACAGTTCGCGGTCCGGCATCTGGGCGTATCCACAGTGCGAGGCGCGTTTACGAAAGTGTCGGGATCGGCGACCTATGATCCTTCCGACCTGTCGAAAACATCTCTCGAGGCGACCATCGACGCCACCTCCGTGGATACGCGCGTGGAGATGCGCGACAACGATTTGCGCAGCCCGCGCTTTTTCGACGTGCAGAAGTATCCGACGATTACGTTTCATTCGAAACAAACAAAAGTGGCGGGCCCAGGGAAACTGCTGATTACCGGCGACCTCACGATTCGCGGCGTGACGAAGGAAGTTGTGCTCGATGTCGACGGTCCGACAACGCCGATTAAAGATCCCATTGGCAAAGGGCAGCGCACGGGCGCGTCGGCAACGACCAAAGTCAACCGGCAGGATTTCGGTGTGAGTGCACTGCCGGGCGCTATTGGCGATGAGATTACCATCACGATTGACACGGAACTGATTCAGGCGCCGAAGTAGCGCGCAACTGCTTCATTCCCCTTTTATGAGAGAAGTTACTGCATTCCTTCTGGCCGGGAGTTCAGATATGACTACGCGCACGCTGTTTTGTGTTTTGTGGATGGTGGCAACAACCGTGTTTCTTGCTGGATGCGGCGGATCGCCTGCACCCTACGCCATGGTCGCTATCTCCCCTACGCAAGTAGCCTTGGCCTCCGCCGGTCAGACGCCACAGACCCAGCAGTTTACCGCCACTGTAACCGGCAACGTGAAAGATCTCACTGTCACGTGGAGCGTGGATACCATTGCTGACGGCAATGCAACCGTCGGAACCATAAGCGCCAGCGGACTCTATACTCCGCCGGCCACGGGTGGTGGCACGCACACGATCACCGCGACCAGCGTTGCGCTGTCGTCGGCCTCGGCCTCGGCCAACGTCGCAGTGACTGACCTGCTGGGCGTGTTCACTTACCACAACGACCTGTCGCGCGACGGCGCCAACACTCAGGAATATGAACTGTCCCCCGCGATGATGACCACGGCCACGTTCGGAAAGCTCTTCTCGTGTCCTGTCGACGGTGCGGTTTACACCCAGCCGCTCTGGGTGCCCGGAGTAACAATTAACGGCGACGTCCACAACGTGATCTACGTGGCCACGCAGCATGACAGTGCATTCGCTTTCGACGCTGACACTAATCCTTGCGTGCAGCTCTGGCAGGCATCCCTGCTGGATTCGGCGCACGGCGCAACCGCAGGCGAGACACCAGTGGCCTGGAATGACGTGGGGAATTGCTTCGGCGACATCTATCCAGAAGTCGGCGTTACCGGAACGCCAGTGATTGATCCGACCACGAATACGATTTATTTAGTCAGCGCTTCGGAAAGCAATCCCACGAATCCGGGAAGCTGTTCCTCCTCGACGGCGACGTTCTATCACCGGCTTCACGCTCTGGACATCACTACTGGGAACGAGAAGTTCAATGCGCCCGTGACCATTGCTGCGATTGTTCCGGGAACAGGCGATGGATCCTCCGGCGGCATGGTGAGTTTCACGTCGCAGTTGCACCATAACCGGTCGGGGCTGGCGCTGGCGGGCGGAACTGTTTATGTCGCGTTCGCCGCGCACGAAGATGCCACGCCTTATCACGGATGGCTGTTCGGTTACAGCACGGCTTCGTCCGATTTGAGGGTAACGCCCAGCGTTTTCAATACCACGCCGAACGCAGTTGGAGGCCAGAATGGCGGAGCGGATGGCGGAATTTGGGGCGCAGGTGGCGCTCCCGCTGTAGACAGTTTAGGAAACATTTATGTCGCTACAGGAAACGGAGTCTTTGACCAGGGCAGTGGGATGTCTCTACAGGGCGATTACGGCGACAGCGTTCTGAATCTCAGTCCCCCAGCTGCGCCCAGTGCGTCCATGCAAGTGAATGGCTGGTTCAGTCCCGACGACGAGTACAACCTGGAGGGGAGTGATGTCGACCTCGGTTCAGGCGCCCCGGTACTTCTCCCCGATCAAACGATGGGACCACCACATCTGCTCGTCCAACTCGGTAAGGATGGCGTCATCTATTTGATCAACCGCGACAGCATGGGCACTTTCAATGCATCCACCAACCAGGTCGTGCAATACTTCCAGGCCACGAGTGGGTTCTGGGGCACGCCCGCCTTCTGGCAAAACAATCTGTATTTTGCCGGCGCGGGCGACGCGCTGCGGCAATTAACCTTCGACCCGAGCACTGAATTCAACACGACCTCTTCGTCGCAGTCGAACATCGCGTTCGGCTTCCCTGACGTTTCACCCTCGGTATCTTCACAAGGAAGTTCCAATGGAATCGTTTGGGCTATTGACGCGGGCCTGTACGGCTACGCCAGCCCTAACGCACCGCCGGTCAATGGTCAACCCGTAAACTGCTATCCCGCGCCTGTGCCTGCTGCCTGTACGGGCCCAGCCGTGCTCCACGCTTACAATGCGACCAATCTGGCCATCGAATATTGGAACAGCTCGATTGCGGGCAGTCGCGATCAGGCTGGAAACGCAGTGAAATTCGTTCCGCCGACCATCGCCAACGGCAAGGTCTACGTGAGCACGCGGACCGAGATCGATGTCTACGGATTGCTGCCTCAGAACTAAGCGAATCGTTTTCTAAAGGCTCCAGCCGGTCGCAACCGGAGCCCCAGAAAATTTCCGCTTAGAAGATCTTGGTGAATAGCCAGAACAACGACCCCGACAGCATCATTGCAACCGGAAGAGTCAGCACCCAGGCCAGAGCCAGGTTGCGCACCGTGCTCATCTGAATGCCCGAGTGATTCGCGGCCATGGTTCCGGCCACGCCCGAGGACAGCACATGAGTGGTGCTGACCGGCAGACCAAATCCGTCCGCGGCGCCAATCGTCAACATCGCAGTGATTTCCGCAGCCGCTCCCTGCGCGTAGGTGAGATGTTCTTTGCCGATTTTCTCGCCCACCGTCACCACAATGCGCTTCCAGCCGATCATGGTTCCCAAGCCTAGAGCCATCGCCACCGCAACCTTCACCCAAGTGGGAATGAAGCGGGTGGAACGATCAACGTGCTTTTTATAGTTGGCCAACACTGCAGCATCTTCGGGCGAGAATTTCGGCTGACCGCTCTTCGCCGTGAGCCGCAGCGCTTCGCTCACCAGATACAGATCGTTTCGGAAGTTACGCACCCGGTCATTGGGAACGTTTTTCAACTCTTTGTAGATCGCGGTTTCGTTGCCGATGTCATTTACCAAAGTCCGCATCGCCAGCATGGTGTTGGCGTTGAACTGCTTAGTGCGGATGTATTCAGTCACGTCATCGCGGGCGTCACCAATCACGGCGCTCGGCTGTACGTAGTGGTCCAGCGCCTGCGCGGCCTGCTGGGAGACCGCAATGAAATCCTGCGACTCCTGATACGTAACCGCGTGGTTTAAGGCGTAGGCCGTCGGCACCGTGCCGATCAGAATGAGCATGATTAACCCCATGCCCTTCTGTCCATCGTTGGAGCCGTGAAAGAAACTCACGCCGGTGCAGGTAAGAATCAGCAGGCAGCGAATGTAAAACGGCGGCGGGGCTTCGCCTTCGGGAGCGGTGTAGAGTTTCGGGTCTTTAATCAGCGCCTTGGCCGCCAACAACATGAGCGCCGCTACTCCGAATCCAACCAGCGGAGAAAGCAGCAGAGACTTGCCGATGCCGAGGGCTTGCGTCCAGTCGACGCCCGAGGTGCCGGACCTCCCCGCCATCATCTGATTGGCAATGCCCACCCCGATGACCGAACCGATCAGCGTGTGCGAACTGGAAGCGGGCAGGCCGAACCACCACGTGCCCAGATTCCAGATGATCGCGGCGACGAGCAGCGCGAAGACCATGGCGAATCCAGCCTTGCTGCCCACCTGCAAAATCAGCTCCACCGGAAGCAGCGAGACAATGGCAAACGCAACCGCCCCACCGGAAACCATGACCCCGGCAAAGTTCCAGAAGCCCGACCACACCACCGCCACGTGCGGCTCCAGAGAATGGGTATAAATAACGGTCGCGACCGCGTTGGCGGTGTCGTGGAATCCGTTCACAAACTCAAAGCCGAGCGCCACCAGCAGGGCGATCCCGAGCAGGACGTAAGGCATGACCGATTCGTTGTGAATCGTCGAGAGATCGTTGAACAGGTGCGATCCCGCATAAGCAAAGCCGATGATCAAGACGACACCGAAAACGAGCATGCCGATCTTGGCTGTCTTGCCGGGCGAAGAGTTCGAGAGCTTGGAGTCAAGGACGGTGGATGGGGCAGCCATGGTTATCCTTTGTGATTGCGAGGAAGCCGGAATTTAGAACCCACTGGAATTGAGGGAACTATAGTGAAGGAATGTTACGGACGTGTTAAAAGCGGTGGTTGAATTTCCGCGTCGCCATAGCGCAAGCCCTATCGCTTAACGGCGACCGCCAACCCGTCGCGAATCGGCAGAATCGTAGTGTAGAACTCCTTCGCATCGTAGAGTTTGCGATTGAACTCCAGGATGGCCTTGGTGCTCGCATCGGTCGGATTTTTTTCCGCGACGCGTCCGCTCCAGAGCACGTTGTCGGTGACAAATAGTCCACCCTTGCGCAGGCGCGGCGCCACCAGGCGCAGGACGCGCGGATAATCTTCTTTGTCGACGTCATTGAAGATAATGTCGAATTCCTGCTTCTGCTCCGATAAGAATTCCAGCGCGTCGCCCGTGTGCAGCGTGATGCGATTCGAGACTCCGGCGCGCTTGAAATATCCGCGGGCGCGCTCGGCGTTCTTGGAATCGCCGTCGGTATAGATGACGCGTCCCTGCTCGCCTACCGCCTGAGCCCACCAGACCGTCGAATATCCGATGGCCGAGCCCAGTTCGAACACCGTGCGGGCTTGGATCATCAAGGCCAGTTGCTGCAGAACCCGCGCCACGGCCGGGCCCACGATGGGCACGTTGTGCGCGGTGGCATACTCCTCCATCTCGGCCAGCACCTCGTCGCGCTTGGGCAGCATGGAATAGAGGTAGTCATCGACTGGCCCTGCAGTGGTGAAGTTGTAATGTCGCCAACTGGCGCGGTTATCTTTCTTCTTGCTCTGAGTCACAGACTTACCTTTCGAATTCGTTGTCTTCCACCGGATATTACTCGATCGTGACCCCCGGCTTCATTTCGAATACTTCGACGCCGGGGACAAGTTTGCTCAATGCGCTGGGAGTTCCAGTCAGCGCTGGAAAGGTCCCAAAATGCATGGGGATCACGGTCTTCGGCTTCAGAAGGTTGATCGCGTAGGCGGCTTCGCGTGGTCCCATGGTGAACAGATCGCCCACAGGTAGCATCACGATCTCTGGCGCGTACAGCTCGCGGATAATCGCCATATCTCCGAACACGTTGGTGTCGCCGGTGTGGTATATCTTCACTCCGTTTTCAAACTCGACGACGTAGCCGCAGGCCTCGCCGCCGTAGATGATCTCGTCGCCGTCCTGAATGCCGCACGAGTGATCGGCGTGGACCATGGTCACTTTAATATCGCCGACAGTTTGTGTTCCCCCCTTGTTCATGGGAGAAATCTGTTTGGCGCCTTTTTTCGCGAGCCACACGCAGAGTTCGTAAATCCCCACCACCACCGGGTTATGCTGTTTGACCACTTCGACTGCATCGCCGATGTGGTCTCCGTGACCGTGGGTGCAGAGCAGGATGTCGGCCTTCTTCACTTTCTTGTCGGGCTCGGGGCACATGGGATTGCCCATAATCCATGGATCGATGAAGACAGTCTTTCCACCCGGAGTTTCGATGCGAAACGTCGCGTGACCGAGCCAGGTGAGTTTGATGCCGTTCAGATTCATGTTGCTCATGGTGAATGCGGCCAGCTCCTTTTCCATTAATCAGCAACCTAGTTTATTATCAAACGCCATGGCAGAACTCAAGGTGCTGATTTCTCGGCAGGAAATCGCCAAACGCGTGGCTGAGTTGGGCGAGCAGATTACGAAAGACTTCGCCGGTCAGTCCATCATTTTTGTCGGAGTGCTCAAGGGCGCGACGATTTTTCTGGCCGATCTGACCCGGCAAGTGCATCTCGACTCTACCTTCGACTTCATAGGGGTTTCAAGTTATGGCAATCGCCCCAGCCCCGCCAGCGAACTGAAGAGCGGATGGGATTCGACGGGCGAAGTCCGGCTGCTGAAAGATGTGGATCAATCCATCAAGGACAAGAACATCATCCTGGTGGAAGACATCCTGGATACGGGCCTGACGATGACATATCTGAAAAAAATGCTGTTGGCGCGTCAGCCCAAGTCTTTAAAAGTGGCGGCGCTGCTCGACAAGCCGTCGCGGCGCAAGCTCCCGCTAGAGGGTGATTATGTCGGGTTCAAGATTCCCGACGAATTTGTCGTCGGCTTCGGCCTCGATTACGCCGAGAAGTATCGCAATCTCGCCGACATTTGCGTCGTCCCGAGAGAATAATAACGGTCGTCGTGCCGCGCCGAACGCGGCTGCTGTCCTACGGCGCTATCATACCGGCTGTTATCATACGAACGATGGGTTCTGTCCTTTCCAAGCCGGATCGCTTGCCGGTCGAGTCGTTGCTCTTGGACGTCGCCGACGTCCTCGCCACTTCACTCGATCTGGATACGACCGTGCGCCGCGTGGCCGAGGTTGTCCGCAAGGTCATCGATTACGAAATCTTCGCCATTCTTTTGCTGAACGAAAAAACGCAGGAACTGCGCTTTCGATTTCAGGTGGGATATCCGTCGGAATTTGCCGAGCGCAGCCGCATCAAGGTTGGCGAAGGAGTCACCGGGCAGGCGGCGCAATTGCGGCATGCAGTCCTGATTGAAGACGTAACCAAGGATCCACGCTATATCGAGGGTGTTCCCAATGTGCGTTCAGAACTCGCCGTCCCGCTGATTACCAAGAACCGCGTCATCGGCGTAATCGACATCGAGGCTCGCGAACCCGGCTACTTCACGGAAGAGCACGTGAATGTACTGACGCTGGTGGCTTCGCGCATGGCGGCCGGCATCGAAAACGCCCAGCTCTATACGCGCACGACCAAGCAAGCGCGGATTCTGCTGCTGCTCAACGAAATCGCGCGGGAACTCACTTCCATTCTGAATCTGGACGAACTGCTCGGCCGGATCGCCGAATTGGTGCGTCGCCTGATCGATTACCAGATGTTCAGCATTCTTTTGCTGGATTCTTCCGGAGAGAAGCTGCAGCATCGTTTTTCTCTCCGCTTCAATGAGAATATTCATCTGAAGCATGAGATCCCGCTGGGGCGTGGATTGGTGGGCGCCGCGGCCGAGAGCAAGCAGGCGGTGCTTGTTCCCGACGTAAGCAAAGATTCGCGCTACATTGAGGCCAATCCTGAAACACGGTCTGAGCTGGTCGTGCCCCTCATCTACAAAGGGAAAGTAATCGGCGTGCTCGACCTGGAACACACGCGGCGCGGATTTTTTACCGAAGAGCACCAGCGCACCATGACCACGCTGGCCGCGCAAATTGCGATTGCCGTGGAAAACGCCCGCCTGTACGAAGAGATCGAGCGGCAGGAGCGGCGACTGGAGCGCGATTTGGCCCTGGCGCGCGAGCTGCAGGGACGGTTGCTGCCGCAATCCAGTCCGAAGCTGGCTCACCTGGAAGTGGCCGCGAAATTTGTACCGGCCCGCGCCATCGGCGGCGACCTATACGACTTCATCCCCTACTCGATGTCCCGGCTGGGCATTGCGATCGGCGATGTCAGCGGAAAAGGCGCGCCGGCGGCCATCTACGCAGCGTTGGTGAGCGGAATCATTCGCTCGCATGCTCCGATTGAACCCGGCTCGGCCGAAATGCTTTCGGCTGTGAATCTTTCGCTGGCCGAACGTCGCATCGAGGCGCAATTTGTATCGATCATTTACGCGGTCTGGGATGACGAGCACCGCACCTTGACGGTGGCGAACTCCGGCCTGCCTCGCCCGATTTTTGTGCACAACGGCAAGAACGAAGTGATCGAAGCGACCGGCTTGCCCCTCGGTCTGTTCGACGAAGCCGACTACGACGAATTCAAATTTCGCATGAAGCCCGGAGACATGTTCGTATTCTTCAGCGATGGCATTCTTGACGCGCGCAACCGCAAGGGTGAACTGTTCGGGCGTAGCCGGGTCGAACAAATCGTCTCCGAATGTTCAGGAAAGTCAGCGAACTGCGTGGTCGATTCGCTCTTCAAGGCCGCGGCCGAACATTCGGCGGGCGTGGAAACCTTCGACGATCAGACGGTCGTGGCCATCCGTGCAACCGGCGGCGCGCACACTCCTCACAAAAAGAAATGACCTCGCGCAGTCAGAGCCCGGCCCTGCGTCCTCCAGGATTTGTCTATCGAGAGACGAAGCGTGGCATCCTGCGCCGGGCGGGACCGTCCATCCTGCACTGCGAAGACGTATCCCTGCAGACGTTGGCTGAGCAGTACGGTACACCCCTCTACGTTTATTCGGTGGCGATGATCCGCGAGCGTTACGAGGCATTCGATGCGGCGTTTCGCGACCAGCCACACACCATCTGCTACTCGGTGAAGGCGAATTCGAATCTAACCCTACTGCGCCTGCTAGCTAAAAAGGGCTGCGGATTCGATGTGGTTTCCGGAGGAGAATTGGAACGCGTGCTCGTCGCAGACCGCAAGGCCGTGAAAAAAGTTGTGTTCTCTGGCGTAGGCAAAACGCGCGAAGAACTAACGGCGGCGTTGAAGACCGGCATCCTGCTCTTCAACGTGGAAAGCGAGTCGGAGTTGTGGGCCCTGGCGGAGTGCGCCGGCCGCCTGCGCAAGACTGCTCCGCTGGCGCTGCGCGTGAATCCTGACGTCGCCGCCGTAACTCATCCTTACATTTCCACGGGCTTGCGCAAGCACAAATTCGGCGTGCCCATCGGCGAGGCACGCGCACTGTATGCCAAAGCGTCGGGCGCGCGGTATCTCAAGGTGCGGGGTGTGAGCGTTCACATCGGCTCGCAGATTACGGATGTGGCCCCTTTCGGTGAAGCCATGGAACGCGTTGCCGATCTGGTCCGCGAACTGCGCGGAGATGGCCACCGCATCGACTACATCGATGCCGGTGGAGGGTTGGGAATCGCCTACGAAAAAACGAATGGGAGCGAGTTCTCCGCCAATGTGGCGGCGTATGCGCGGGCGCTCGTATCGCCCTTGCGCGGTCTTGACGTGCGATTGTTGCTGGAGCCAGGACGATCTATTGTTGGGCCCGCAGGTGTTTTGGTGACGTCGGTGATCTATCGCAAAGAAAATGACAGCAGGCGATTTCTGGTGGTCGATGCCGCGATGAACGACCTGATCCGGCCCGCGCTCTACGGCGCGTACCATGAGATCGTCCCGGTAACGCTGCGCCAGGTCTCGCCGACGAACGCCGAGGTCACGAAACGGGAAATAACCGACGTCGTCGGTCCAATATGCGAGACCGGAGATTTTTTTGCACGCGATCGCGAGTTGCCAGTCGTGGCCGAGGGAGACCGGCTCGCAATTCTCGATGCCGGAGCCTACGGAATGGTGCTGTCGTCAAACTACAACACGCGTCCGCGCCCAGCGGAAGTGCTGGTTGCAGGCAAGTCGGCCAAGGTCATCCGGCGGCGAGAGAGAGTTGCTGATTTGCTGCGCTCCGAGATGTAAGCGTCGATTGGCTGAACCTCAAGCGTGGACCCTCAGCCGCCTGCCTAGATCTGCTGCTCTCCCCACTTCAACTTGGTGCGCAACACTTGAAAAAAGTCTGCTCCGGTGCGGAACAGCTTGACCTGGTGCTCGGAGCAACGGCAGCGGACGCGATCCCCGTCGCAGAGATCAAGGCCGCGTTGGCCGTCCAGGCTCAAATAGGCGAGTTCTTCTTCGCTTCGCAACACAATTTCGATCTCCACGGAATCCGGCACGACTAGCGGGCGGTGAGTCAGCGAATGGGGCGCGACCGGCGTAATCACCAAACCTTCGACTGTCGGCATGAGCACGGGTCCGCCAGCGGAAAGCGAGTAAGCAGTCGAGCCGGTTGGCGTGGCTACGATCATGCCGTCCGCCCGATAGCTCGAAACGAACACCTTGTCGATGTATAGGTCGTAGGTGTTGAGGCGGGCAAGCGCGGTCTTATTCACCACAGCATCGTTGAAGACCAGGTAGCTGCCGCGAACGGAATCTCCACGCAACAGCTGAACCTGCATCAGCGAACGATGCTCGACCGCAGCGTGCCCCTGAGCGATCGCTTCAAGCATCGGATACAACGATTCCATGGGCACTTCCGTCAAAAAACCAAGCGACCCCAGGTTGACACCCAACAGCGGAACATCGACCGCGGCCGTGGCCCTCGCAGCAGACAGGAGCGTTCCATCTCCACCCAGCACCACGACAAGATCGAGCACACGCGAAGCCATTTCCATCCGGGCCACGACTTGCTGACCAGAGGTGTATGCCGCTGTCTCGTCGTCGACAATGACTTTATAGCCGTGCTCGCCAAGCCACATGAAAAGTCCGGGAAGAATCTGCGCGACCAGCGGACGATTCGGCCGCGCAATGACGGCGGCGGTCTTCTGGGAGGATGCTTGCGGGCTGGCCATGGGCAAAAGGAGATTGTACAGAAATTCGGGAACTTAACCACAGAGGGAACAGAGGAGCACGCCGAGCTAAAATCGGCCGTAGAGCAGAAACTCGCGATTGCCTTCGGCGCCGAGGATGGGCGATTCGATCACGTCTGTCTTCACGGCACCCTGACTTTGCAGCGCGGTTCTGACCTTCTCCACGGCTGCGAGCTGTGCGGGCTCGTCGCGCACAATGCCCCCCTTCCCCACGTGTTCCCTGCCGACTTCAAACTGAGGCTTCACCAGCACGACGATTTGTCGTCTGCGACGTTCGTCCGGCGATGCCGGAAAACCGGCGCCAATCACGGCAGGAAGAACCAGAGTTGCAGAGATGAAAGAAACGTCCATCACGATGATATCCACAGAGACCCCGATGGTGTCGCTTTGCAGGTAGCGCGCGTTCGTTTTTTCGAGAGGCCGCACGCGCGCATCCTGACGGAGGCGGAAGTCCATTTGGCCGTAGCCAGTGTCGACCGCGATGACCTGCGCGGCGCCGCACTGAAGCAGGCAATCGGTGAACCCTCCGGTCGAGGCCCCAACGTCCAGACATACCTTCCCGCTGACTGCGATGTTCCAGTGTTCGAGGGCGCGTTCCAACTTCAATCCGCCCCGGCTGACGTACTTGAGGTCCTCGCCTAGCAACCTTATGACGCTCTCCGCAGAAACTTGCGCCCCGGCCTTCTCGACTTTCTGATCGTCCACCAGAACCTTGCCCGCAAGAATCAGCGCGTGCGCCCGCTCACGTGAGGCAGCCAGAGCACGATCCACAAGAAGCTTGTCGAGTCGAATTTTCAAGAAATTATTCGCCGCCAGTTGTACCACGAAAGTGCCAGCACTCGCCCTAGTGCAAAGTGCTGAAGCGCCTCTTTGGTGAATCACTTACGAAGCTACAGCGGCCCTTTTCCACAGCATTTTGCACGAACATGTTGAAAACTTCGGCGCGCAGAATGCCTTCACTTTATTCAGCACAGACAAAAGCCGCCCGAAACGAGGGCGGCTTGCCGATGTCCAGTGGTTGCAGAACTATCCCGCAACTTCTTCCAACAGTTTCTGATCGATGTCGAAGTTCGAGTGCACATTCTGCACGTCGTCGTGTTCTTCGAACGCTTCCATCAGCCGAATCATGGTGTTGGCCGCGGCACCTTCCAGTTTGATGTAGTTCTGCGGAATCATGGTGACGCTTGCGGATACAGGCTCAATGCCGGCTTTCTTCACCGCTTCCAGAACAGCTTCGTATGCAGAAGTAGGCGTCAGGATTTCCCAGTTCTCGCCATCATCGTTCAGATCTTCGCCACCGGATTCGAGAACGATGTTCATCAGGTCGTCCTCTTTCGCAGCCGCCTTCGCAATAACAATATCGCCTTTTTTGTGGAACATCCACGAAACCGCGCCGGCTTCGGCCATGTTGCCGCCGTTTTTCCCGAAGACGTGACGGATTTCGCTGACCGTGCGGTTGCGATTGTCGGTATTGATGTCAAGCAGGACCGCGACTCCGCCGGGCCCATAGCCTTCGAGCGAAAACTCTTCGTAGGTGGCGCCAGGCAGTTCGCCGGTACCGCGTTGGATGGCCCGCTTTATGTTATCTGCAGGCATATTCTCGGCTTTAGCTGCGAGAATGGCGCCGCGCAGCCGCGGGTTGGAATCAGGATCGCCGCCGCCGTTCTTCGCCGCAATGCTGATTTCCTTGATGAGACGCGTAAAGATCTTGCCGCGCTTGGCGTCGAGCGCGCCCTTCTTGTGCTTGATTGTGGCCCATTTTGAGTGGCCGGACATGGTTCGACCTCGTGTTTAAAGATCTCTGTTTAAAGAGCTACGGATGGCGCAGGATTCGCCCTCAGAGGAGATCACAAATTGCCTCGATTCGTATGCAGGCGAACTGAAATTATAGCATGAGTCCGACGGCGGGGGCCCTAGGGTTTCGGCAGTTTGATATTGGGCGGCGTGATGTTAGGCGGTTTGATGGCAGGCGGTTTGATCGTGTATCCCGGCGGAATCTGAAATACTGAGGGGGGGTGCTCCGCTGTTAACGTAGGTTTACAGTAAGTCGTCAGTTCGCCCGAAGGCGTGGTCACTTTGGTCAACACTGGAGTTTTCAACTTCACGCTGGTCCACATCTCGGTTACGCTCGGCGGTTTCGGCGCCCCTGGCGTTCCCGGAGCCTTAGGAGCTTCCGGCGCTCCTGGCATCTTTACGCCGGGCATTTTTAGGCCCGGCATCTTCAGCGCAGCCATCTTCAAAGCGGGCATTTTTGCAGCCGGCATTGCTGGCATCGCAGGCATCGGCGGTTTGGGAGGCGTTGCTGGCGTCGGCATCGTAAAGCGCTTCCCCTCAACCTCGTGACCATCGATCATCGACTTACCCAGATCCTGCACATGCACCGACGGAGGAGCCGGCGCAGCTGGAGCTCCCGGCGCACCCGGCATAGAAGCAGCCCCCGGCGGACTCATCGGAATGATGCTCGCCTCTTTCTTCAGGTGATCGAGCACGATCGTGTGCTGCGAGGCTGGATCGGAAATGACGCTGGTCTGCGCCAGATCAATACGCGTCTTGCCGTCACTCGAACGCCACATGCGCGAGGCAGACTGGGTCGGAGCTCCTCCCCCGGCGGGTTGCATCTTTGAGGCGCACTCGGAACACGAGGGCGGCGCAGGCGGCGGTGTTGGCAGGTTCTGGCCCACAGCGGCCACATTTTAGCACGCTGCTAACCGCCCTTGAGCCCACTTTATGGGCAGGTTCAGAACTGGCTCGGTGCTATTGACTGGGAAGGCCTTCACCCCTAACATGCCATGCAACGCGCGCCCTTGTTTCTAAATTATGACTGGCCAGCTTGTAGGGCATTACCGGGTCCTCGAGAAGATCGGTGCCGGAGGGATGGGCGAAGTCTTTCGCGCGCGCGACGAAAGGCTGGGGCGCGACGTTGCGCTGAAGCTGATCCGGCCCGCTTCCAGCGATAATCCTGACCATCTGCGCCGCTTTGAGCAGGAAGCGCGCGCCGCAGCCGCGCTGAATCATCCCAACATTCTCGCCATCTATGACGTCGGGTTTGAAGGCACGGTGCCTTATATCGTTTCAGAACTGCTGCAGGGCAGGAACCTGCGGCAGCGTCTGTGCGAAGGCGCCATTCCCATGCGTGAGGCCGCAGATTACGCTCTGCAGATCGCCCAGGGGCTGACCGCCGCGCATGATCGGCTGATTGTTCATCGCGACCTGAAGCCGGAAAATCTCTTTTTGACGAACGACGGCCGCGTCAAGATTCTGGACTTCGGCGTAGCCAAGCTGCAGGCACCGGTCGAGGACAATCGCACAATCGAAAGCATGACCACGGTGACCAAGCATGGAAGCATGATCGGCACGGTCGCCTACATGTCTCCCGAGCAATTACGCGGCAAACCGGTCGACCACCGCAGCGATATCTTCAGCTTCGGTGCCATCCTCTACGAAATCGTGTCGGGACGCCGCGCGTTCCGTGGTGAAACTGAAGTCGACACCATGACCGCGGTCCTGCGCGAAGAACCTGCAGCCGTGCATCTGGAAGAGGCCGCGATTCCACCGGGGTATCAGGACATCATCCGGCATTGTTTGGAGAAGGAACCGGAGAACCGCTTCCAGTCTGCCAAGGATTTGGTCTTTGCGTTGCAAACGCTGTCGGGGTCGTCGCCAGTCAGAGCTTTCCGCTCAGCCACGCCCGTCAAACGCACGATTTCTGCCCTGCCATGGGCGTTGGCGGCAGTCCTGGCCATCGCAACCGCGCTTCTGGGGATTGCACAACTACTGCATCCGCTCGTCAAACCACCGGAGTACAAACGTCTGACGTTCGATGCCGGCACGGTGTATGCTGCGCGCTTTGCGCACGACGGTCAGTCCATCGTTTACAGCGCGGCATGGAACGGCAAGCCGGTGCAGCTTTTTACTACAGTCGGCGACTCCACGCTCACCCAGCCGCTGAACTTGAGCGACGCCAACCTGCTGGCCATTTCCCCCAGCAACGAACTTGCTGTTTTGCTGGGCGGCACTCACAATGGCCAACTCGAAACCATCGACGGAATGCTGGCGAGTACGCCCTTGGCCGGCGGATCACCCAGGGAGCTGCAGGCCGACGTGCGCTGGGCAGACTGGGACGCACGGGGTGAGCTCGCGGTCGTGCACTACGTCGACGGCCGCAGTCGCCTGGAATATCCGATGGGACGAGTTCTCTATGAGACGAACGGATGGATCAGTAACATCCGATTCTCGCCCCAAGGGGACAAAATCGCATTCATGAATCATCCCACGCTGTGGGATATGGCCGGATCGGTCTGCATAGTAGACCTGGCGGGTGATGTCCGTACTCTAACCCATGAATGGGAATCTGAGCAGGGAGTTGCGTGGCGGCCCGATGGGAAGGAAATCTGGTTCACCGCAATCGAGGAAGGCACTAATCTGAATCTGATGGCGGTGGACCTGTCCGGCAAAGTCCGAACCCTGCTGGACTTGCCCATGGGAATAAATTTGCAGGACATTTCTCCCAATGGCCACGTCTTGATCGCTTTGAACACGAGGCGCCTAGCTCTGGGGTTGGGTACTTTAGGAAGCAACCAGGATATGGAACTATCCTGGCATGACTGGAATGTCGCTAAAGATATTTCACGTGACGGTCGCTTTGTGCTGTTCGAAGATGCCAGTGAAACCGCGGGTCCGAACTACGCGGTTGCGCTGCGTAAGCTGGATGGGGCGCTGCCGGTTCGCCTTGGCGATGGCTCCGCAGGCGGACTTTCGCCGGATGGAAAGTGGGCGGTTTCGGTTTCAAACGGCCCGCCGCAGCACATGACATTGTTGCCCACCGGTCCCGGCCAGCCTCGCCCCGTTGACATGCGTGGACTCGAGCACATTCACAATGGATGGGCGCGATTCCTCGACGGACAAAGACTCATCGTCAATGCCAACGAGACTGGCCACACGAATCGCTGCTATGTGCTGGACATTGCCGGCGGAAAACCCAAAGCTGTAACTCCCGAGGGAACGGTATGCGGTCCGTCTTCGCCGGACGCCCGCTTCATGGTTGGCGTCGGACCGAACTCAGCTGTGACAATCTATCCCATCGGGGACGGTTCGCCGCGACCAATTCCCGGACTCGAGGCTGGCTTCGTGCCCGTGCAATGGTCGGGGAATTCTTCCTTCCTGTACGGGTATCATCCCGGCGAACTTCCCAGTAAGATTTACAAGTTCGAGATCGCTACGGGAAAACAGACCATGGTACAAGAACTGAGGCCAAGTGCACCGGCCGGTGTAGTTATCGTAGCCCCGGTAATAGTGGGCCGCGATGGTACTCGCTTTGTGTACAGCTACAATCAGGCACTGTCGGTTCTGTACCTTATCTCGGGACTCCACTAAACCTGTTCCCATTAATCAACATCTTCAATCCAACGATCCCGAGAAATCTGCTGCCACGTAATGGAAGAAAATTGAAGTCGAAGTCTGGACGTCGGCCAGCGCGTCGCGATAGTGGGGCACTCGGGTTCCGCGATAGGCCAGGCCGTCGCCCAGGGCCTGATAAACCGTCACTTTATCCGTGGAAGTGTCGAGCCGAATCGGCCACGGGGTTTCGAGCGCGGGCTCAGGGGAAAAATCCACGCAGAGCGTCACGCTGAATTCACATTGCTCCCGGTCGGTGTGTTTCTTAAGTTGCGCTCCGCTCAGGTACGAAGCCATATAAACGTAAGATGGCTTGAGGGGTTCGCCGGCCACCGTACTCAAAGTAGCCGCGATATCATGGTGGAAGAAGCGGGCTACGGGCTCGTTGTAAGCGGCATAGCGGCGTGGGCTCTGGCCATCGCCCAGCTTGACCAAGCCGGAGCGAATTAAATAGCGATAATAGCGCCGCAAGGCTGCGATGTGGAATGGATGAATCAGATCGCCGAGCGGCGCATATCCTTTTTCGCGAAACAAGGAAGCTGCCCTCGCCATTCTCTTGTCGTGATTCAAGTCCGTGTGGGACCGATCCTCGGAAGCCAGGATACCGGCTGCGGCCAACAGGCGCCGTGTGCCGCGCGGCAAAGACGAGGGCGCGGGTTCATGCGGACGCAGGCTCTGCAGCACAGCTTCCAAAGGCGGCCCCAACCAGAATGGAAGCAAATTTCCAGTCGCGAGGTTTCGCACCCACGCCATGGTTCCCTGCAGAGCGAATCCAGAGAGCCGCTCTTTGCAGGAAGCCAGTTCCTCCGGCAGCTGCCCGCCGGTGGACAAAATGCAGTCAGGATTCAGATACAGGGGGCAATGCTGATCATCTTGCACATGTAACGAGTCAAAAGTGCGCTTCGGCAGCAAGTGCAGAGGTAGTTCATCCAGCAAGCAGTAGAAAAGACCGGGAGGAAATGTCGCGGCATAGGTGTGCCGCGACAGCCCTCCTCGTTTTGCCCCAGCCCATGTCGCCCGAGTCGGCAGCGACTCGTCCATCAGGATGCTCATCCACTCCAGCCAAGCCGGGTTGTTTAGTGACGAAGCCATCCGTTTAAGGTGAATCGGCTGTCGGCGAAGCGCTGCGATGCGCACGTCACCCGTGTGATCTCGTGCAGCAATTCGCAGGGGAAGAAGACGATCTGGTTCTGCTGTGGAACGATCGCTTGGTAAGTGTCGTCACTCACATAAGCCCCGTCTCTCAGATGCGAATCGTGGATGCGCAGCTCACCTCCCTCGAACTGCCGAGGCTCGCGATGAAAAAAGTAGACAAACGTCAGCTGGCGCGAACGCACGCGCTCGCTGCCGTTGTCGCTGTGGAACCGGAAGAAGTCCCCGTCATTGCTCGCGGTGACCTGCGCCTCTACCCCCGTGATGGCGAACTCCTCCATGCCGAGTTTGTCCAGCACCCTGGGCAAGACGGACCTGATACGGTCGAGCATTAAGTCTTCGTATTGGGCGAGGTCCATCAGAACGCGGGAGCGCCGGTGATCGTAGTTGACCACGCCACTCTCCGCGTTCGGAGAAACCACTGAGCTGGCGCTGAAGTCGGATTCGTGCTCCAGGGTGAAACGAGTAAGTTGTTCGAGTTCCTGAGGCGCGAGGAATTCGTCAAGAACCACACAACGCGCCGGCAAAACCGAGGGCCGATCGGCGACGGCCGCGCTGGTCTCCAGGACTGCCGTGGTTCGAGCGGAACTCGGCGGATCCGGCTCTCTGCGAGGCGCACGAACTCCCGGCCCCGGCGAGGGCGGCTGAGTCGACGGTGGGTCCGGTTCGCCCATCGGCCTAGCCGGGGGCTGCGGTGCTTTATGCGGCGCGCGAACACCCGGCCCAGGCTGTACGGAGGGGGGATCCGGTTCTGATTTCACTTGGGACGCCGCCATCGTTTGCAACAACTCTCCCGCGGACTGCGGATCGAACGAAGGATGCGGCGTCGGCTCGAGACCGACGCCACGGACCACCGTCGAGTCGTCTTGCGAAAGTTTGTTTCCCTCAAGAATACGTTCAACAATACTTCCGCCGAGCACGACGAAAGCGCGTTGAGCTACGGTTTCGCCGACGGCCGATGCAATCACCGCCCGGACCGCTTCCTGAGTTTCAGGGTTTTGGTTGCTGGCCGTCTTGGCATGTTGAAGAAGAGTGGCCACCAGCGCACGTTCCTGCGCGCTGAGAATCCGCTCGTCCCGCATCAAGGTTTCTGAAAAAGAATCTAGAATCTGCTTCGGTGTCATGAGAGACACGCCTCCCCGCGTGTGCTTGCGAAACACAGCTCAGGTTTGGGAAACCTTACAGCAGGGGAAGTCGCCAAAAAGATACACCCGGTGGCTGTTGAAACCAAGAGATTTTTTCGACCCGCTAGTCTATTTCGAGCGCGAGGTAAGAGGTAAAAGGAGAAGTTCAACAGAAAAAGCTTCCAGGGAAAAACGACTACCGCGCGGCCATCGCTCCGACCATCGATCGAAATATTTTCATTCCGTCAGTGCAGCCCAGTTCCGGCTCGGCAGAGCGCTCAGGGTGAGGCATCATGCCTAAGACATTGCCCCCGGGACTGCAGATCCCGGCGATGTTTTCCAAGGAGCCATTGGGATTGGCCGACGAAGTGATCTCTCCGCCGGGCGAGGAATAGCGAAAAACCACCCGATTATCCCGATGCAATTCCTGCAGCGTGTCAGGATCGCAGAAGTAATTACCTTCCATGTGACCAATCGGAATCGTCAACACTTCGCCCTGCGCGCACATATTGGTAAAAGGCGTTTCAATATTTTCCACGCGCACTTGCACCGGCTTGCAAACGTATTTAAGGCCGATGTTCCGCATCAAGGCGCCCGGCAGCAGACCCGATTCGCAAAGAATCTGAAAGCCATTGCAGATGCCCAGTACCAGGCCGCCGCCATCGGCGAACTTGCGCACCGACTCCATCACCGGCGAAAACTTGGCAATCGCTCCCGTTCGCAGATAGTCGCCGTAGGCGAAGCCTCCGGGCACGATGATGGCGTCGCAGTTCTCCAGATCGTGCGATTCATGCCACAAGGACGTAACCGGCTGATTGGCTACATGCTGAATCGTCCACAAGGCATCGTGATCGCAGTTCGAACCAGGAAAGGTGATGACGCCGAATTTCATACGGGGCCTCGCTTTGCAGGAATTGTGCTTAGTTTAGCACGCGCAACAATGATGAGTTATTGCCGAGGAGATGGGCCCGCTCACTCATTCTTCTTTTGCTTTGATCGCAATTTCCTTCAGCCGGCGCAAATCGAGTTTGCCCGTACCCAGGTAGGGTAACGATTCCACATGCACGAACTGATCGGCCCGCGGCTTCCACAGCGCAGGCAGATCAGACTTGGCCAGCAGAGCCAGACACGGTTCCAACTTGTCGTCAGGCAGGGTATGCAACACGATCAGCCGTTCGCCTTTTTTCTCGTCTGGAATGGCGGTCACGGCAAAGGCTTGTTCGGTGGCCCCGCTCAGTTCGTGTAACTTGTCTTCGACCTTGATGTGCGGCACCATCTCTCCGCCAATTTTGCTGAACCGGCTCATGCGGTCAGTGATGCGGACAAACCCATCTTCATCTACTGCGGCAATATCCCCCGTGTTATACCAGCCGTCGCGCAAGACCTCGGCTGTTTTCTCTGGACGATTCAGGTATCCCTGCATAACGTTGGGTCCGCGTACCAGCAGCAATCCGGTCTCACCCAATGGAAGAGGCTCGAAGGTCTCAGGATTCACGATCCGCACGCTGATTCCTGGCAGCGGATGACCAATGCTGGCGCGCTTTGCGCCCACCTGCCGGAACTGAGCCGCCCGGAAGTCGCGTGTGTTCACGGTCACCGCCGGGGCGCATTCGGTACAACCATAGCCTTCGAGCGGACGAACTCCGAAGCGGTCTTCGAAAGCAATCGAGGTGCGCTCCGGAAGTTTTTCCGCGCCAGCCATGACGTATTGCAGGCTGCCAAAATCTTCCGGTTCGCAGCGCCGGATATACGCTTGCAGAAACGTCGGCGTTGCCAGCAGGAACGTGACACCATACTTGCTGACCAGCGCGCCGATGGCCCGCGGTTCCAGCGGATTGGGATGAAACACCACGCCCATGCCGATCGTCGTGGGCAGACACAATGTCCCTGTAAAGCCGAAGGAATGAAAGAACGGCAAAATGCCGAGAATCTTGTCGTTCCGTCCCAGCATAAAAACCTGATTCAGTTGCTCGACGTTCGACGCGATGTTGTAGTGCGTGAGAATGACGCCCTTCGGGTCTCCGGTACTGCCGCTGGAAAAAATGATCGTCGCAATGTCGTCGAGCCCGGTCTTGCGCCCGGCTCCCACCGCTTTTTCGACGAACCGCACCGGCATCAACCACGCAATGAGCGCGGCGGTCAGGCGCTCTAACAAACCTGGGTTCTCGGCAAGATCTTCGAGCATGATGGCCTGCGCCGGCACCTGAAGGTGAACCCGCTCTAGGAATGCCTTCGACGTGATTACGGTTTTCAGGTGACACTGTTCCGCGCAAGACGCAAGAACTTCGTTCGACGCTGTGTAGTTCAGATTGACGGGAACCTTCCCCATCAGCAGCGCCGCCATGTTGATCAGCGCGCCCGGAACGGATGGGGGCAGCAGTATGCCGACCATATTCTGATCCTGCCACACCGCGCGCAGGCGCCGCGCGAGAAAAACTGTACTGGCAAGAGCCTTGCCGAAAGTAACTTTCGGAGTGCGGCCGTCGGCCATGGCAAACCGAAAAGGATGGCGGCGCGCCGTCTGCACGAACGAACGATGCAGCGTCCGCATGTAGCGCTTGCGGAAGTGGTAAGCCTTCGCGCCGAGCTCCTGCACCGCTTGACGCACGTCCTGCGCCCCCGACGTCGTCGGCATCGGGTTTCCGAATGTCACGGTCACGGGATACGGAATCCGGCGCGGCAGCTTCCACAGAAATCTCCCGCGCTCGAAACTGAAAATCGAACCCCACACCCCTCCCAGATTCACCGGGATGATCGGTACGTCTAGGCCTTTTACGATTCGCTCCATCCCACGGCGGAACGGAAGCATCTGGCCGATGCGCGTCATCTGGCCTTCGGGAAAAATGCAAACAACTTCCCCATCTTTAAGAGCTTGCGTCGCGGTGCGCAATGATTGAATCATCTCGCGCGGACGAAGCTGCGACGAGATCGGAATCACCCGCATGATCTTGGCAAACGGCTTTACCAGCCAGTGATCGTAAGATCCCTTGAACATGAGAAAGCGAATCGGACGGTCGATGGACGCGACCAGCAGAACCGCATCCACCATCGAAACGTGATTCGGCACGAGCAGCGCGCCGCCCTTGACCGGAACATTTTCGCGGCCTTGTAAATGAACTCGATACAACGTGTGAGTAGCGAACCACAGCAGTAGCCGCAGCAATGCGTCCGGCAGCAGGTACAGCACGTAGACCGTCGCGGCCACCGTCATCAAGGATGCAGAGAGGAATATGGCCGACGGGCTGAAATGCCAGTAGTGCTGGAAGGCATAGTAAATTCCAGCCGCACCCCCAATGCCGACAAACGAAAGCAGGTTTGCGGCCGCGATCACGCCGCCTTTATCTTTTTCGTCAGGGCGATGCTGAATCAGCGCGTTGACCGGAACGGCAAAGAATCCGGCCGAGAATCCCAGAGCCGCGAGCAACGCCAGCACGCGCTCGAACGAGAGGCCATGCCCGGAGAGCAGTATTCCGAACACTGTCATGCCAACTGATCCCAGCGGAATCAGTCCATATTCCACTTTCCCGCTCGACAGGTACCCGGCCGTCAGACTCCCGAGTCCGATCCCAATCGCAACCGCAGCCTGAAGAATTCCTGTGCGCGTGGAGCTGATGTGCAACACGTCGCTGCCATAGAACACAATATTCGCCGTCAGCAGCGCGCCCAGAAACCAGAAATAAGTGTTGCCCAGCACCGCCAGCCACAACACACGATCCTTGCGGATGAGGCTTCCCTGCACCCAGAGATCGCCAATCGGGTTAGCGCGAAATTTCTTCGCGGGATCGGCGGCCGGAACTTTCGTGATGCCGAGACTGAAAATCAGCCCCACAAAAGAAAGGCCCAGGAAGATCAGCCCCGACCAGCCTTGGTGACTCTGAAAAAGGTCGGCGAGGAATGCGCCCGAAACGCCTCCCGCAATCACCGCCAAGAACGTCCCGAGTTCAAGCACGCCATTACCCCACGAGAGCAGCGGCTCGGGCAAAAGTTCCGGAAGCAATCCGTATTTCGAAGGACCGAACAGCGCCGCCTGCGTGCTCGCCAGAAACACAGCGGCCATTTCAAGGTGAATATTCTGCCAGCTCAATCCCGCGATGGCGAAAGCCATGACCGCTATTTCGAAAAACTTGGTCCAGATCGTGACCGTGCGCTTGCTATAACGATCGGCCAGAAAGCCGCCTGTCATCGAGAAGAGAATGAACGGCAGCGAGAACAGAGTACCGACAATCAATACAAGCCGGTCGCGGTCGGCCTTCTGCATGGCCATCCCAAGAATCAGGAACACGACCAGATTCTTAAGGCCGTTTTCGTTGAACGCACCCTGAAACTGGGTGACCACCAAGGACCAGAAACCACGCCGCCACGCCGGGTCTGGAACGACTGCGTTCCCGGCCGTTGGATTCGCGGGGGTCTCAACCGCAGTCGCGGCACTGCCTTCAATCATAGGAATGCCCTGACAAACTTTTTCAAGTCTTGGGGTTCTGCACATCTTTGCATGAAGAGGTTCCGCAATCCAGTCACAACAGATAGAACGGTAGTAACTTCCGAGTTTGCAGCATCAAATTAAATGCAAGATTCGCCGCCCGCGCGTTCTACTATGGAGGCTTAAATAGGATCACGTAACATACGGGAGAGTGTCGTTGCTGGAGCTCATACTCGTAGTGTTCGGAATATTGGCCCTTGCCACGCCATTCGTCACCATCTATCTCCTGTGGCAGCAGCACAAACTTCGCCAGCGACTCCTCAAACTCACCGACCTGAGCGTGGAGGTGAGCGATGGATTGCGCCGCGACCTTCTGGAATTGAAGCGGCAAGTGGAAGTATCCGCCAGGGCTGCGGCCCCGGTCACGGAAGAGCCCCCAGTTCATTCAGCGGCTCCGGTTGCATCGAGCGTCCCTGAAGCACAAACACCCCACGTCACCCCTCCGGTCGTCGCGGCGCCGGTGCCGTCGAAACCGGATCACCCGCTTGAGATGCTCGCTACGCCGATCCCCGCAACCGAGAAAGCTGAGCAGAAACCTGTTTCCCCTCCGGTCATTACTCCGCCGGCCATTACTCCTCCAGTCGCAGTTCCTCCGACGGCCGCTCCGCCGATTGCGACGGTGACAACAGAGTCGAAGCCGCCTTCTCCTGTTCCGCCCAAGCCCTCGGTTCCAACCCCGAGCCCGCAAACTCCGAACCCGCCGGCGGTAACGCCACCACCGCTCTCGCGCCACGAGATGCCGCCCGCCGCCGCTCCACCTTCAACGGTTGCAACGCCATCAACGCCGGCGCCCCTCCCTCCAGCCGCTCGCGTGGCCGCGCCGCCGGCCTATGCTGCGTTTCGTGCCTCCGCACCAGCTTCGCCTGCGACGCCTAGTTCTTATGCACCCGTTTCATCGGCGCAGCACAAGACATCGGAACAGCGCATGAAGTCCGTGTTCGCGCTTGAAGAACTGCTGGGCAGGAATTGGCTAAACAAAATCGGCGTTACTCTTATCGTTCTTGGGGTCGCATACTCTGGCATCAAGGCGCTCAACCATCTCGGCCCTCTGGGTAGAGTCGGACTATCCTATTTGGCGTCCCTCGTTCTTCTCGGCGGCGGCATTCTTCTGGAGAAGCGCGACCGCTATCGCCTGTTTTCCTACCCATCCATCGGCGGCGGATGGGCCCTTCTCTTCTTCACCACCTACGCGCTGAATCACGTGACGGCGATGCACTTGGTGGATTCGCTCAGCATCGATCTCGCCCTCATGCTCGCCGTGGCCCTCGCCATGGTGGTGCACACGCTGCGCTATCGGTCGCAGGTGGTCACGGGGATGGCCTTCCTGCTGGGCTACTGGACCGTCTCGCTCAGCAATGACGACGTCTACAGTCTGTCGGCGGGCGTGATCCTCGCCATCAGCCTGGTCATCATCGTCCTGAAAATGGGATGGTACGAACTCGAAATCTTCGGCATCCTGTCGGGCTACGCCAATCATATTTACTGGCTGTATCGCCTGCTGGGTCCCGATGGTGCCGCGGGACACACGTTCCCTGAATACCACCCGAGCACTGCCATACTCCTGTTCTATTGGATCGCCTATCGCATCTCGTACGTCATTCGTAGGCCGAAATCTTCGCGCGACGAACACATTTCCACAGTGGCCGCGCTGCTCAACACGCTGCTACTGCTCGGCGCTCTGAAGTTCCAGTCGGTGCGCCCGGATCTCGCGTTCATGGCGCTTCTGATCATCGGCGCGGTTGAGTTCACAATTGGTCAGCTTCCCGCAATCAGGCGCCGCCGCGAAGCGTTCGTCGTCCTCAGCGTTCTGGGCACAGCTCTGATGGTTGCGTCCGTGCCCTTCCGCGGTTCCAACAATAACCCTGTAATCCTCTGGCTGATCGGTGCGGAAGTTTTCCTCGCGGCTGGCGTCGCTGTCGGTGAAGTCGTCTTTCGCCGTCTGGGCCTGGGGATCGGTCTACTGGTTGGGCTGCACCTGATCGGAATCGATTTTCAGCAGCTCATGGTGGCTCGTCGCACGGGTGAAGATGTCGTGCTAGCCGCCGGAGTCATATTCGGGCTCTGCGCCGCTGTGTTTTATTTGAACGCGCTCTTCGTCGGATATCGGTGGCGCAAGTTCTTCGACGATGTGCCGGATCAGCCGCTGCTCAACGCTCATTCCTATCTCGGAGCATTCGCGGCCGCTTCGGCCACATGGGCCTTGTGTTCCGGCGACTGGACCGCCGTCGCTTTCGCTGCGATTATGCTGACGCTGGCAATCCTTGGGCGACAATTGAAGTCGTTCCATCTGCAATTGCAGTATGGCGTCCTCGGCCTGCTGTCCCTGATTCGCGTAGTCGTGGTCAACTTGCACAGCGACGTTCCGCAATACACGCATGTTCGCGAGCGCCTCATCACCTTGCCCATAATCGCCGCGGCTTTCTATCTCACGGCATATTTCACGTCGAAGTCAGCGGTTGCCAATGACTATAGCCGGCGCCTTTTCCGCGGGCTGTTCGCCTTCGCTGGAACGGCGCTCATCACCGCGCTCATCTACTACGAAGTGCCGGAACTCTGGCAGCCCGTGGCAGCGATTGCATTCGCCGTGCTGCTGCTGGAAGTCGGCCGGCAGATTGGCTACCCGTTGCTGGCGTGGCACACGCATCTTTTGGCCGGCCTCGCGGTGCTCGCCGCTCTAACTGCCGACGCAAACGGCACCCAACGCTGGCGCGACATTCCTTTGCACGCGTTCTCTGCATTGTTTGTCGTCGCCGGAGCCTATTGGATCGCCCATCGCATCAAATTGCCGAATGCCGCGCACGCAAGCTTCGCGCGCCTCGTGTACAGCTGGGCCGGCACGGGCCTGATGGTTTGGGTGCTCAACGAAGCCGTGCCCTCGCCCTGGATCGCCGTCTCATGGATTCTCTTTGCGGTCATCCTGGCGCTGGTCATGCGCCAGATCGGTTACCGCCAACTTGGGTGGCAGGCGAATGCCGTCGCGGCGTGTTCGCTCATGCGCGCTTACCGGTTTGACCTGGAAATGGCGCAGCCATTGTGGCCGGGCGTTTCGCTGCGGATAATTACGATTTCGATCGTCGCCGCAGGCCTCTACTTTCTCTCGCGCAACTCGACGCTCCCTGATTCCGATTCCGAGTCTCGCTCCGCCGTCGCGTACCTGCACACAACCGCTGCCACTGCCCTGCTCGCGCTTCTGGCATGGCATGAGGCACCCACAGCGTGGCTCGCGGCGTTGTGGGCGATATTCGCTCTCGTGCTGGTGCTGATTGACCGCCGGTTTGAGTTTGAGGATCTCCGCTGGCAGGCGCATGCTCTCGCCGCGCTTGCCATGGCGCGCAGCGTTACGGTGAATCTGTATCTGACCGATACCTGGCACGGCATCAGCGTCCGGTTGCTCTCGCTCGCCATTGTTGCAGTCATCTTTTACGCGCTGGCGCAGCTAATCCGGATGCCGGAGGAATTGCGCAGGCGCGAATTTCACCACATCTATTCGTGGGCAGCGTCGGCCCTGGTTTCGTTACTGCTGTGGTATGAATTGCAGTCGCTGAGTATTGCCGTGGGTTGGGCCGTCTTCGGTCTCGTTCTGTTCGAGTACGGCCTGTGGCGTAAGATCCGGCAGTTTCGCTTCCAGGCGTACGTGGCCCTGGCCGCGTCTTTCGGCCGCATCTTCTTCGCCAATCTTGCTGCCGAAACTCCAGGCGAATTCTGGGGGCCGCGCATTTACACCGTGCTACCCATTACTCTGATCTTGTTCTTCGTGTACGCCCAACTCGGCCCGCAAGACGCTGGTGCCCGCGACGATCGCGGATTGCATTTCGACGCGCTGATCGCGTACCTGGGCACGGGCACTGTTATCGCTCTTCTGTATTTTCAGTTCGCCAACGAATGGCTGGTCACGGCCTGGGCAGTTGTGGTCTTCGCTCTTTTCGGAATCGCGATCGGGCTCGATCGTCCAATCTTCTTGCATCAGGCGCTGCTTCTGACCCTGGGCGCCTTCGCCCGCGGCGTGATGCACAATCTTTTCGGAGCCAGCTATTTCACTGGCACGGACTGGACCGGCAGATACCTTGTGCTCGGCTTGGGTATCGCCGTGCTGCTGGCGTGCCTGCCGTTCTCTTTCTATTGGCGCGCCCATCACAAGGCTCAGCCCTCCAGCAATTGGATCGGCGCGATCCCTCGTCATCCTGAGCAATTCATGTTCTTTGTGCCAGTCCTTCTGCTGACGCTGATGCTCGCGGAGAAAATGCGTGCCGGCATGGTCACGGTCGCGTGGGGTCTGGAAGCCTTGGCGATCCTGATCTTCGCCTTCGCCATCAACGAACGCAGCTTTCGGCTGACAGGGTTCCTCCTCTTGCTGGCCAGTTTCGCCAAGATGATAGTGCTCGACATGTGGTCGAGCACCTGGACCTGGCCCGATCGCATCGCCACATTATTTATTGTGGGTGTCGCGATGACCTCAACCGGATTCCTCTACAACAAGTACAGCGAGAAGATTCGGCAATTTTTATGAAGCGTGCCGTCGCGTTTGTGATTGTGCTGATGGTGGGACTGACAGGACTGTATTTCAGCCAGCGCCGGCACGATCCAACGCCAGTTTCGGCCAACGCAGTCGTGGCCATCGCGGCCGATGCCCAACGCGATCTCACCCGTGCGCCTATGCGTCTGACCCGCCTTTCCGACGACGAGGAAACCGCCCTCGGCAAAGAGCTCGCCGCACAGTATTCCACTAACCCGCCACAACTGACTCCGGAAGAACACGCCCTTGAAACGTATGTCCAGCGCGTCGGAGATTCCATCAGTCTGAACGCCCACCGGCGTTTGCCCTACTCGTTTCATCTTGTGCCGGACCGCACAATGATCAACGGATTCTCGTTGCCCGGCGGCCCCGTCTACATCGGCGAAGGCATGCTCGACCTGATGACCAGTGAAGACGAACTGGCAGCCGTGCTGGCGCACGAGATCGAACACATCGATCACTACCACTGCGCCGAGCGCGTGCAGATCGAAGCTCAGCTGCGCAATCTGCAACTCGGCATCGTAGGTTCCATCCTGCAAATCCCGCTTCAAGTCTGGGAAGCTGGCTACAACAAAGACGAAGAACTCGAAGCCGACCGCGAAGGAATCCGTTTGGCGGTGCTAGGTGGATACTCGCCGTACGGCGCCGTCAGCATGTTCGAGCGCTTCCGAAAACTGAACAACGAATATGTGATTCACGCCGAGAGTCCGGAAGAAGAACTCTCCCAACTCGCCATTCAAAGCTTGCAGGGATATTTCCGCTCACATCCCCTCCCGTCTGAGCGCCTGGCGCAAGCTAACCGGTTGATCGCTCAGGAGGGCTGGCAGGACCGCAAAGCGCTAAGGCCCTTCCGCGTCGAGTACGAAGTGAAAAACGGCGAGGTCGTCCAGTAGGAATCATCCAGTTCGCTAGCGAGATTGGTAACTATTACTTCAGGGAGCACTGAAAGTGGAGGGGCAAAGTGATGGGCGCGCGCTGACGAAATGGAGGCGCAACGGGTGCGCGCGCCCAAGCCCAGGAAAACTTCTACAGAAGACCCTGCGACCGAAATCTTGTTACGGGATCTACGACAGCTTGCCGCTTGAAAATCCAACGGGCCACCGCAAAGCCTAACGCCGCGTAGAACAGATGCACTTTTTTCATAGACACCCCCAAATTCCGGATCGACTTCAGTGATCCTTAGGGGAGGAACCTCAATATCTCTATCGGCACAATAGCAACGCGCCGTCGGTCGAACAAGGCACATCGGTGCTATGGAAGTGGCACGGAAGTAATAGGAGGTAACGCCATCATCACCGGGCCCGAAAAAGACGGGTGCCCCGTTTCTCGCGCGCCTTCTGCGCGAGAAGTGGGGATTTGTTGCGGCCCGTTTCCCGGCCCTTAGCAGAATGGAAGAAGGAAAATACTCAGTGCGCCGGAACCTCATCCTCGGTCGCGCGCCCCGGCGGCGGCACCACTACCGTCGACAAACTACCCTCGACCGTCAGCTTCTGGAACGCCGCCAAATCGCGGCGCTGCAAGTCTTCCCAGCGCCCAATCAACTCCCCGCTTTGCCGCTTCAGCTTCTCGAATTCCTTTTGTTCCGCTTCAGTCGGCGCCGAGTCCGCGGTGCCCGCATCCATCGCGAGATACGCGAGCTTTGCATCCAGCTGCGGAGGATACGCCAGCGAGTCTTCATTGGCGCTAATCGTCAAGTTGATGAGTTCCTCGCGCACCGCGACCAGTTTTTTCTCCAGATCGTCCGCAGCCGTGACAATCGTTTTCGTGCTGGCGTTTTCGGGTAGGCGCCGTTTCAGTCCAGACAATTGCGAACGAACGTCCTGAATCTGATTCACCGCATCGTAAACATGGCTCAGTTCGTCGCGTGTCTGCAGCAGCAGATTCAACTGCTGCTCCAGATCAGCCTGGTTGACCTGCACTCGGGAATCCAATTTCAAATCGAACGAAGCCGTCTGACTCTGATCGCCGACCGTAAGCCGAACGCTGTAGTGCCCGGGCGCGGCCACCGGACCCCGCGCTCCCGCTCCATACTCCCAGAGATAGTAGCCGGGGACGTGATGCGCCTCGTCGTAGCGTAGATCCCACACAAAACGGTTCAACCCGGCATCAGGTTTCAGTTGCTTCTCTGGCTTCTTATCGTCGGGATCAGGCGGTTCTTCCAGCGTGTTGTACTCGGCACTCGAGTATTTGCGAATAGCTTTTCCGGACGCGTCGAGGATCTCGATTTTCGCCTCGGTCTCCGCCTTCGGAGCATCCTTGAGAAAGTAATAAATGACAGCGCCCGCCGGCGGATTCTGCCCCGTCCGTTTCGAAGGATGCCGGTCGCCGCCCGCCCCCGCCTGAATCCGGTAAGCTGTCGCCGGCGTGTAGAGGAATGCATCCTTCTTCGCGATGTCATCGCTGTACTGCCGCAGAGGAGACAGGTCGTCAAGAATCCAGAACGCCCGCCCGTGCGTGGCCACGACCAGGTCGTTATCTTTAATGGCGAGATCGTGCACCGGCGTCGTCGGCAGATTCAATTGCAGCGGACGCCAGTTCGCCCCATCGTTGAACGACACGTAGACGCCGGTTTCCGTCCCGGCATACAGCAGCCCGCGCTTCTTCGGATCTTCACGCACCACTCGCACAAACGCATTATCCGGGATTCCCTGCCCCAGCTTCGTCCACGTCTTGCCATAGTCGCCGGTCTTGTAAATGTACGGACGCAGATCGTCGAACTGGTGCCGATCCACGGCCACATACGCGGTTCCGGCATCGTGCGTGGACGCATCAATCTGGCTGATGCGGCTCCAATCCGGCATATCCTTGGGCGTGATGTTAGTCCAGGTTTTGCCTTCGTCCTGCGTGAGCTGAATCAGACCATCGTCCGTTCCGACCCACAGCATTCCCTTTGTGATCGGCGATTCCACCAGGGCGAAAATCGTGTCGTAGTATTCCGTGCCCGAGTCGTCGATCGTAATGTCGCCGCCCGATACTTTCTGTTTCTCTTTATCATTCCGCGTCAAGTCTGGACTTATGGCCTGCCAGTGCACTCCGCCATCCGTCGTTTTGAACAGCCGTTCTCCCGCGTGATACAGCGTGTTCGGATCATGCGGAGATAGCATGACCGGCGCGGTCCACTGGAAGCGATGCTCCAGGTTCGCTGCCCCATGCGCGTCAGATAGCTCCGGCACTTCGGTGATCGCTTTCACTTGTCCGATGTGCCGGTCATAGCGCGTGATGTTTCCCTGGTAGTCAGCCGCATAAACAATATTCGGATCGCGCGGATCGGGTGCGATATAGCCCGCCTCACCGCCGCCCACGTCGTACCAGTCGCTGTGGCCAATCGATCCATCATCGCTGCGGCTCACAATCGCGACCGTCCCGCTATCCTGCTGCGCCCCGTACACACGATAAGGCGCTGCCGTGTCGGTGGCGACGTGATAGAACTGCGCTGTCGGCTGATTATCCTCGAGCGTCCAGTTTTTGCCGCCGTCGAGGGTCACCGTCACTCCGCCGTCGTTCGAAGCGATCATACGCCTCGTGTTCTGCGGATCGATCCACAGCCCGTGGTTGTCTCCGTGCGGCACGTGCACCTTGTTAAATAAGTGCCCGCCGTCGGTCGATTTGTAAGACTCGACGTTCATGATGTAGAGGACGTTCTCGTCGCGTGGGTCGGCGATGACGTGCATGTAATACCATGGACGCTGCCATAGACTGTGATCCGGATTCACCAGTTGCCACGACTCGCCGCCGTCATCCGACCGGTACAACCCACCATCCGGATTGTGGGCTTCGATCAGCGCGTATACACGGTCAGAATTCGCGGCCACAGCAACGCCGATTTTTCCATACGGACCCTTGGGTAGGCCATGTTCTTCAAGATGTTTCCAGGTTGTGCCTCCGTCGCTCGACCGGTAGATGCCGCTACCCGGACCACCGCTCTCCAGGCTCCACGACGTGCGCCGCGCCTGCCACAGCGCCGCATAAATAATGTTGGGGTTATGCGGATCGAAAGCCACGTCGATGCCGCCCGTATTCTCGTCTTTGTACAGAACCTTCTCCCAGGTCTTGCCGCCGTCGGTGGTGCGGAAAATCCCGCGCTCCGTGTTCGGCCCGTAGGGATGCCCCAGCGCTGCCACAAAAGCGATGTCGGGGTTCGTGGGATTCACGATCACCTTGCCGACAGCCCGGGAATCTTTCAGACCTACGTTCTTCCAGGACTTGCCTCCATCGAGCGAGCGGTAAACTCCGTCGCCGTGCGAAATGTTTCCGCGAATGCAGGCTTCGCCGGTCCCCACATACACAATATTGTGATTGGAATTCGCGACCGCAATGCTTCCGATGGCCGACGTTCCCTCCTTGTCAAAAACTGAGGACCAAGTCATGGCGCCGTCGGTTGACTTCCACACTCCTCCGCCGGTCGCGCCGAAATAATACGTCGTCGGATCGCCCGGAATTCCCGCGGCCGTCAGCGACCGCCCGCCGCGGAACGGCCCGATCAGCCGGTACCGCATCCCCTTGAATGCCTTCTCTTCAGGCTTCGGGGCTTCGGAGGCGGCAGAATCGCTAGCGGCCACAACTGGCGCGCTCTGGGCAGCCGCCGCTTTCGATTGCTTCTCCGGCTTGGTTTGCGCGTGGGCGATGATGGCGAATCCGCCGGCGAGGGAGACTGCGAACAGCAACCGGACCGCGAGAGAAGCGTTTCTGCAAATGCTCTTGGGAACGACCATGTTCAGGATTGATCTCCGGGGGAAGAAATGAACGATTGGCTATGGTAATCCAGCCGGGCCTCCCTGCAAAGGGCGGTCGATAATCCAGGCGCGGCGGCCCTGACTCGAGTCAGGAGCTGCGAAATTAAAATTCACTTCTTGGCGATCAGGATTTTCTTCGCCGCTTCCAGTTCCTTCCGCTTCGCCTCATCCATCTTTGGATAGGCGAGGTTGAGCGATTCCAGCGTCTCCACCACAACTGTCGACACCACCAGCCGCGTAAACCACTTATTATCGGCCGGCACAACGTACCACGGCGCGTGCTCGGTCGCCGTATTTTCAATCATCTCTTCGTAGGCCTTTTGATAGTCGTCCCAGTATTTGCGTTCGCGAATATCAGCCGCCGAGAACTTCCAGTTTTTCTCAGGCTGATCCAGGCGAGCCAGAAAGCGCCGTTTCTGCTCCTTCTTTGAAACATGCAGGAAGAACTTGCGGATCGCCGTCCCGCTCCGCGCCATGTGCCGCTCAAAGCTGCGAATGTCTTCGAAGCGCTGATCCCAAACGTTCTTGCCGACCAGCGAGGCCGGTGTCCTCTGGCTCTTCAGAATTTCGGTATGCACTCGCACCACCAGCACCTCTTCGTAATAAGACCGGTTGAAGATACCGATGTGCCCACGCTCGGGCAGCACGCGCGTCGTGCGCCACAAAAAATCGTGCTGCAGTTCCAGATCGGACGGAGTTTTGAACGAGTACACCTGGCAGCCCTGCGGATTGACTCCCGACATCACGTGTTTGACGATGCCGTCTTTTCCGGCAGCGTCCACGGCTTGAAATATCAGAAGCAGCGCCCAGCTATTCTGCGCATAGAGTTTGTCTTGCAGTTCCGCGGTGCGCACAATGCCCTGTTGCAAAGCCTCGGCCGCATGCTCTTTGGACCGCCAGTGTCCCGTCGCGCCAGGATCACAATCTTTCAAGCGAAAACGCTTCCCGCTTTCTACGCAGAAGCTTTTGGCTAGCTTGTGGTTCTTCATTTCGAAGTCTGCTCCTCAGATTCAATTCGCCGTAAACTAATGTACATACATTTCTGTCAACAATGTTCCTGCAGGAACATTTTTTCCACAGGCCGAAAAAGCGAAGAAAAAACGTTAGACTCCGACCGGCTTGGCGCTCACCACTGGCAGTTTCGCCTGCTGCCAGGCATCGAGTCCGCCAATTACGTCGATCACGTTCTTGAACCCCGCGCGCTGCAGCAGGCTGCAGGCGATCATGCTGCGATATCCGCCCTTGCAATGAACCGCGATCGCCGCATCATGGCCAATTTCTGGAGGAGAGACTTTGAAATTGTCCAGCGGCCACCAGACTGCATCCTCTATGTGTCCCGCATCCCACTCCCGCTCGCGCCGCACGTCGAGCACCTGCACGTCGTGAGATTTCAACCGCGCGCTCAGTTCGTCCGCAGTCACTTGTGAAATGGTTACAAGCGGAAATCCTGCCTGCTTCCACGCAGCAACGCCACCGGCAAGATATCCACGCAGCACTTCAATGCCGACTCGCGTCAGCCTGAGCCGGGCCTCGTCCAACTGCGCCTCAGAAGCTTGATCATCCAATCCTGCAATTAGCACAGGATGCGCCGTCAGCCCCAGCACCGTGCCGGCCCATGACGCGAACTGCCCCGACAGCGCAATATTCACCGACCCCGGCACATGCCCGGCAGCAAACTCTTCGCCGGGACGCACATCGAGCGCGATCTCCCCCGCGCTCAGCATACTCTTCAACTCAGCGGGCGTGATCACCTGTAGCGGCGGCAGGTCCGCGAGGGCCGTAGCGCCCGCGCGGTTGATCTCTGCGTCCTTAAGAAAGTACTCTGGCCGCGCAGGAAGATTGCTGGTCAGCTGCGCGACGAACTCTTCCCTGCTCTTTATCTGCAGCGCGTAGTTCGTCAGCCGCTCCGTACCGATCGTCGACGACCGCTCGGCCCGCATATTCTTTCCGCACAAAGAGCCGGCGCCGTGAGCGGGATAGACCAGCACGCTATCCGCCAGCGTCAGCAACTTGTGGTGGAGGCTGTGGTAGAGCAGACCGGCGAGTTCCACGGGCGTGTGCCTCGGCGAAAGGTCGGGACGTCCAACATCACCAATAAATAATGTGTCTCCGGTCAGAACCGCCCACGGCGCGGGAGACTTCTCTCGATCGGTGACAACCAGGCAGATGCTCTCTGCCGTATGACCTGGTGTTTCCAGTACGCGGATCGATGCCTGCCCAAATTTCAGTTCAAATCCATCACTTACCGGCACGTGCGGAAACGTCGCCCCGGCCTGCGCGCCCATGTAGATGGTCGCGCCCGTACGGGACGCCAGTTCTTTATGCCCGGAAACGAAGTCGGCGTGCAGATGACTCTCAAAAATATGTCGGATCGTGACCCCGTGCTCCTCGGCGGCCTTGAGGTACAACTCCACATCCCGCTGAGGATCGACCACCACCCCTTCCCCGCCCGAAGCCAACAAGTAGGAAGCGTGCGCCAGACATCCCAGATAGAACTGTTCGAAGTACATGCTGAAAAACTCCCAAGGTCGTTTCAAATGCTAGAACAATTCGGAGGGTAATGCTATGGGAGAGACCGAGGATAGGCCTCAGAATCAGGCGGGCAACGGCGTGATGAATTCCAGGCCAAAGCAGAACCCGCTGCGGAAACGCACGATGGCGGGCAGCCGCGAAGGAGCGGGAGTGTCGAACTCAATCTCCAGCAGATCGCCTGGGTTCAACAGGATTCCGGCATACAAGAACATGCCACCTTCACTCATTTCTGTGCCCCGGCCCTCAACCACGGTCGTCGAAAAGCCTTTCGACGTGACTACGCGGACGGGTAAGTCGATGGGAAGGCGAGTCCAGCGGCGCGTCTTGTCAGAATTCGGCATCACTGGCAATCATCACCGCCGGAGCAATTTTCTTCAAATTACTAAGGTGAAATGGTCTTGAGTTCGAGAGTACAGGGAATACCGGCGCGTCGGGCTGGTCGTTCACTATAGTCTGGAGTTTGAGAAGCTTGAGCAGCGTCAGGAAGTTTCCGCGAATGGGCCTTGCCATCTAATAAATAGATGGCGGGGACGACGGGACTCGAACCCGCGGCCTCTGCCGTGACAGGGCAGCGTTCTAACCAACTGAACTACGTCCCCACTCGCCAAATCAACAAGATGCGCAATCGCCAGTGTTTATGCGGCTGGGTTGCTGACAACCTAGGGAATATCGCCGATAGCGTCGCGCAAATCTCTACCGGAAATATCCTAACAGCTTCTCCGAGAACGCGAAAGGCCAGAGCCGGAGGAGCCGGTCGCCAACAACTGGACCGTGTGCCCCGCGACAAGCAATCAACACACCCCAACGAACTGACTCGCAGACACCGAAGGAATTCAGCGCACACGCGCGGGGTCCGCTTGCAGCAATCGTGCTAATTTAGGGAGGGTTTGCCTGGCAGGCTCGAAGCCGTCATTCTTGCCGCAGGGCAGCCGGCTCAAGAGTCTAGGGCGATTCGGTAGTGGTTTCACTGCACCATCCGGGGGCATGGGGTGAGTGGACAATCAGTTTGAAACGTTTTATATTACCACTCAAATTCGACGTCCATGCTGAGGATCCATCCCCATGAGGTCGCTACTGCTAGAAGTCGCAGTTCTCGCACTCGCTGTCGCCACGATTTCTTCCGCCCAAGATTCGAACTTCGCGCCAGAGGGTCAACAGATCCCGGTGCCGGAATGTCTGGCGATGAAGGGTCTGTGGGAGGGTGGTTCGAAGCCGTGCAGCCAGACCGAACATGAGGCATGGCTCGCCGATATCACACATTGGAAGGTGGAGCGCCGGATTCGTATTGGCTACAACGGCGCACGCTACGAGTTGCCCGCCTTGCAATGGACGCAGTCGAGCTTCATGCAGCCTCAAATGATGGTGCAGGACCGGTACTTCTACGATCCCGTCGCAGGCAAATATACCGTGGACCGGTACCTCGACGATCTGGAAAAGCGCTACGGCGGCATTGATGCGGTCCTGATCTGGCCCACCTACCCGAACATGGGGATCGACGATCGCAATCAGCACGACATGATTCGCAGCATGCCGGGAGGCGTTGCGGGCGTGAAGCAGATGGTTGCAGACTTCCATCGCCGGAGCGTGCGAGTGTTGTTTCCGATGATGATGTGGGACCAGGGCACTCGGGATCCGGGCCTGACTTGGCCCGATGCGATCGCCCGTCTGATGGCGGAAGTCGGCGCCGACGGAATCAACGGCGACACACAGGATGGAGTTCCGCTGGCCTTCTCGCTAGTCGCTGACAAAACCGGGCACACACTTGCTTTCGAACCCGAAGGAGGCCCGGCCGACGAAGCTCTGGCATGGAATGTGATGACGTGGGGCCAATACCAATTTCCGTTCACTCCTCTCGTGGACAAATATAAGTGGCTTGAGCCGCGGCACATGGTGAACATTTCGCACCGCTGGAATCGCGATAAGACTGACGACTTGCAGTTCGCATTCTTCAATGGCGTGGGCTGGGAGAGTTGGGAAAACATCTGGGGAATCTGGAATGGAATCACACCGCGCGACGCGGAAGCGACCCGGCGTGTCTCCGCGATCGAGCGCGCGGTGGCACCCTTCCTGGTCAGTCCGGGGTGGGAACCGATGTCTCCCATGCTTCGTTATGGCGTGTACGCGAGCCGCTGGCCGCTGGGAGACCAATCGCTGTGGACGATCGTGAACCGTAACGAGTATGACGTTGAGGGCGACCAGATTGAGATTGCAACGAGAGACAGTGTTCATTACTTCGACCTCTATCACGGAGCTGAACTGAAGGCGCAGGCTCGCCCGGGTGGGAAAACTGTTCTCGCCTTTTCCATCGAAGCCAAGGGTTATGCTGCAATCCTGGCGACGAGCGCTGCGCCGGATCAGAAGACGGTGGCCTTGATGTCCACCATGAAAGAGCTGACGGCGACGCCGCTGGCTAACTACTCTCACGAATGGAAGTTCCTGCCGCAACAGATTGTTCCGATCGCCCCGACAAAGACCGCGACCAGTGTGCCTGCGGGCATGGTCAGAGTTCCCGAGGGCGATTTCCTCTTCCAGGTTTCAGGAATCGAGATTGAAGGGTTCAACGATATCGGAGTCGATGTGCAGTATCCATGGGAGGTCTCACCCCGGCGATTTCACGAGCATCCCATGCACATATCTTCTTTCTATATCGACAAGTACCCGGCGACGAACGCTGACTTCAAGAAGTTTGTCGACGCTACTCACTATCACCCCAAAGACGACTTGAATTTTCTCCGTGACTGGAAGGATGGGACCTATCCGAAAGGATGGGAAAACCGGCCGGTGACGTGGGTGTCACAGGAAGATGCACGGGCGTATGCGAGTTGGGCAGGAAAGCGCTTGCCCCATGAATGGGAGTGGCAGTATGCGGCCCAAGGCACGGATGGCCGGCTCTATCCCTGGGGCAACGAGTGGGATGACAATGCCGTGCCAGCGCCGGAGAAATCGCGCAGGATGCGAGGCCCAGATCCAGTCGATGCGCATGCGAAGGGAGCCAGCCCGTTCGGCGTGATGGATATGGTGGGGAACGTCTGGCAGTGGACGGAGGAGTTTGTGGACGAGCACACGCGGGCCGGGATTCTGCGCGGCGGAAGTTACTATCGACCTCAGGGCTCGATCTGGTACTTCCCTCAGGCCTACAAACTGAAGGAGCACGGCAAGCTGCTGCTGATGTCGCCCAGTATGGACCGCTCCGGCGGAGTGGGATTCCGCTGCGTAGCAGACTCGCAATGACCTGCTGGTAGCGCCGAGGAACCTAGCCTTGCTATGCTTCCAGTCGGCGACCTTCAACTCAGCAAATCATGACAGCGCCGGTCACAATGCGGCAGATTGCAGAGCGCGCGGGGGTGTCGATCGGCACCGTCTCTCATGTGATCAACCAGACTGCCGTCGTGCGGGCTAAACTGCGCGACCGCGTGTTGGAAGCGATCCGCAGCATGGGCTACCAGCCGAGCGCTCTGGCGCAGGGACTCCGCAGAAACCGCACCAACATGCTGGGCATGGTGATTCCCGATATTACAAATCCGTTCTTTCCAGGCGTGGTTCGCGGCGTGGAAGACGTGGCGTACAAGCGCTCGTTCCGCGTGATTCTCTGCAATGCAGACAATGATCCGTCGAAGGAAGAATCGTATGTGCGCGAGTTGCGCTCATATCACATCGCCGGATTATTGATTATTCCGGCGGCGGGCGCGGACATCGCGGGCCACCTGCGAGCCTACGCGTCGGCCTCGGTTCCCGTGGTTTGTATTGACCGCGTCCCCGACGGGTGGAAGGGCGACGCCGTCCTGGTGGCCAATGCGGAGGGCGCTTATCTGGCCACACGACACCTGATTCAGATGGGGCATAGGCGTCTGGCCGTGATTGCCGGGCCGTTGAAACTTACGAATGCAGCCGAACGCTTAAAAGGTTTTACACGTGCGCTCAAGGAGGCCCGCATCGACATTGAAGCGGAGTTTGTGCAGGAAGCGCGCTTTGACACGGCAAGCGGTCACCAGGCTGCTCTTCGGCTCCTCCGCATGTTGCCTCGCCCGACTGCGATTTTTGCCTGTAACGATCTGATGGCTTTCGGAGTACTGCAGGCTGCTCGGGACCTGGGCCTGCGATGCCCGGAGGATCTCTCCATCGCCGGTTTCGACAGCCTTGAGTTTACAAAGTTCACCGATCCTTCCCTGACCTCCGTGTATCAGCCGGGATATCAGCTGGGCGCGACAGCCGCACGGCTTCTGATGCAGCGCGTTGACGGGCTGCGGGCGGCGGCGAAAAAAGTTGTTCTCCCCACCGAATTCAAGAAGCGCAATTCTGTGGGACCGCCCCCGGCGGCCCCGGATGGCGACGGGCGATCCTCGACTACGCGCCGACGCGGCCGGGTCGAGTAGGGCATTTCATTCGACAATTGAAACCTTTCAATTCAGTACACTCAGATGCTACGTGGACTGGGAGCGGATTCCTCACTATAATCTCCCTTCCCGCCATGACTGCCAGCGGCACTCCCCCGCAAAAAGCCTCGACAATACTGAACGCAGTCCCTCCGGCGATGATTCGTCCGAATCGCGTTCTTTCGGACTGGCGGGTATCCGTGCTGGCGCTGATTGGACTGTGGGCCATCATTTATATGGTTGGCATCACGCGACCGCCCTTGCTGGACGACGTCGACACGGTCCACGCCGAGGCGGCCCGCGAAATGCTGCTGCGGCACGACTGGGTGACGCTGTATACCAACGGGTTTCGCTATCTGGAAAAAGCCCCGCTGATGTATTGGAGTCTCGCGACCAGCTATGAGATTTTCGGCATCAGCGATTGGAGCACTCGGCTGCCTTTGATGCTTGGCGTTCTGGCGCTGGTTCTCGCGACCTATCGGTTGGGCCGGTATGCTTATGGTAATGCCGGTGGACTCTATGCCGGGGTTGCGCTGGTCACATCGCTCGGCCTGTTTATTTTCACGCGTTTTCTCATTCCCGAGGTGCTGGTCGCGTTGTGGCTTACTCTCGGATACCATTTTTTCTTGCAGTCGCTCGAACAGGAACAGCCCTCTCGCCTGATTTGCTGGGGATTCGCGGCGATGTGCGCTTTGAATGTGCTCACGAAGGGCCTGATCGGGTTGGTGTTTCCCGCGGGAGCGATCGGACTTTATCTTCTTTTGACCGGCGATTTGCGGCGTCTGCTGCGGTTGCATGTGGTTTCGAGCACTCTGGTGTTTTTCGTAATCGCTGCCCCGTGGCACATCCTGGCGGCGATGCGCAATCCATCGCAGGGCCAGGCCCGCGGGTTTCTGTGGTTCTACTTCATTAACGAACACGTTATGCGCTTCCTGGGCAAACGAGTGCCTCCTGGGTACGACACGGTTCCGCTTGCGATCTTCTGGGCGTTATTGTTGGCGTGGCTTTTGCCCTGGAGCGCATTTCTGCCGCAGGCTCTTCGCGAAGTGCCAATGCGGTTGCGGGAATTTCGCGGCCAACCCGGGAATCCATTGGACCGGGGATGGCGTGCGAATCTGCTCTTCTTTCTTTGGGCGATCGTCATCCTGGGATTTTTCAGTTTTTCGACTCGACAGGAGTACTACACCATCCCCGCCTTACCAGGTGTGGCGCTTCTGGTAGGCGCGTGGCTGGCGCGTGAGTGCGGACCGGAGGCGCGCGAGTCTGATCGCCGCGCCGGGAGGATTTCCGCAGCCGTCTTGTTTGCTGTTGGTGTGTTGGGATTTGTGGCCGGGATGTATCTTCTGTCGGTTTCGCATGAACCTGCTCCCGGCGCGGACCTGGCGGACTTGCTCAAGAAAAATCCGCAGGACTATAACTTCTCGCTCGGGCATGTGCTCGATCTAACGCCCCGTGCGCTGGGCGCCTTTCGTGGTCCGCTCCTGGGGACATCGCTCGGCTTGTTTCTCGGGACTGGATTAAACTGGCTGCTGCGTCGGCGCCGGCGTCCTTTTGCAGGCAATATCGCGCTCGTCGCCATGATGGTCGTGCTGCTAGCCTGCGTGCATTCCTCGTTCACCACGTTTTCGCCGATTCTCTCTTCTTACAATCTTGCCGACGCTATTCGCCAACAATTCCGGCCCGGCGATCTGATCGTGATCGACGGCGAGTATAGCGACGCCTCCACGCTTAATTTCTATACCGGGGTTCAAGTGCACGTCCTGCATGAGCCGAGCGGCAACTTGTGGTACGGGGCGAAATTTCCCGACGCTCCGCATATTTTCGAAACTCCCGAATCGCTGGCGCTGTTGTGGAAAGGTCCGGCAGCAGTGTTTCTGTGGACGGACCAGGAGGAACCGAAAGAACTACGCGGGTTGAAGGCGTTCCCGTTGGCGCGAAGCGGCGGAAAACTTATCTTCACGAATCGCGAGCCTGGAGAGTAACCGCAAGCACGCTGGCCGTTCTGCTAAAATAGCAGTGTCTGCGGCTTTGCCG
>Ga0307476_10000051_pt1 | contig 127385 bp, 110 predicted proteins | sample atmos_gasesECM2C_2_FD_203314 | JGI IMG/M metagenome (GOLD analysis project Ga0307476, IMG submission 203314) | Hardwood forest soil microbial communities from Morgan-Monroe State Forest, Indiana, United States - atmos_gasesECM2C_05 | ecosystem: Environmental > Terrestrial > Soil > Temperate... | reverse complement strand
CTGCCGGAATGTTGGCAAGCCCATCGGCCGGAGCAGCGGCAGGACCAGCAAGAGACCGGTTACCAGGGCCTGCAGCCCGAACGAAGTTAATGTTGTCCAACGACGGCGCGAACGATCCGCCCAGGACGAATGCAAGGTATCGGCGAACATGGTGTCCTCCTAAACAGAATGCTTCTGTTAAGGACACCGCGACGCACCCCACCGGATGAGGCCAGTTAGGCGCCGGTCTTTATTGTTTTCCGGCGACTGCTGGTGTCTCTCGTCTATCATTTAGATATTGTTACTGCTCTTCCACCATTACCGAGGGGGTAGAGTTGATCGGCGACTCGTCGATATAAAAAATCACGTTGCCGTTTGTGACCGCGACGGTCTCACCGCCAATTGTTCCCGTGCCGTTGCTGCTCACGGAATAGGTCCCGCCAATTGAGAGTGGGTCATTGGGATGAAGAAGAGCGCAGGTCGGTTCCACCTGGCAGTAAAAAGAGTTCGTGGAGTAGTTCACGCTTTGAACGCCGCCGTAGGCGGCACCGGTGGGATTTGCATCCGCCGCACCGTTAATGAGTGGTGTGGCCGCATTCAAAGTCTCGTCCGTACCGTAAAAGTAATATCCCGCGACGTAAAGATTGGAAAAAGGCGGCGGCGGCCCGATGGAGGGCGTCTGAAATTCCAATAGGCCCGCCTGGGCGGATTCGTCCGTGCTTACCAGGAACCCAGTTACGCAGCTCGCCAGGGTGACGCAATTCTGGCGCGTCAGGGAGCTTGGCACCGGGATCGCGTAGATGACAAGAGGATGGTCTCCAAGGCTCTGGGGATTTGTTTGCGATGGCACGAACGCGACACGGCCGGTGGTGGAGTCAACCGTATAGCTGCCGGAGAGTGCAGTCGTACCGAGAGTGGCGCCATTGTCTTCGTATTGCGTGCCGCTGACGGAGCTCACACCGTCAAAACTCAAGATGCCGATGCTCACGTCTGGACCCGAACCAAGGCCGGCGGTGTGGAACATGTGGCTGTTCTGCAACGAAAGTGCGCTGAAGGGACCAGTTGCTGTGATTGCTTCTCCACTCAGCAGTGGATTCGTAGGGCTGAGTGTTCCTGTGCTGGCCAACATCACTTCGTGCGCGCTGACCGTATAGAAAGCAAGATCGAGCGATGCGCTGCCAACACTCAACGTGGCAGTTCCGCGGCCGGTAGTTGGCCCGTTCGCTGAGTCAATCGCGGAGCTTCCCGTGCCGCCGGTGAGGGCGGACTGCAGCACGCCACCATCGTTAATGTCGGCGGCGGAACTTAGTGTGCCTGAACTCGAACTCACGGAACCCGCAGCGGCATACCGCTTACCCACGGAGTCCCAGCCGCTCAGGCCGAACGCGTAGGTGCCGCTTAGCCCGCCGGAGAAAGCGGTCGTATCTTGCATGCGGAGGATGCCCGAAACGCGCGTCCCGGTATTATCAAATTCCATCATTCGGCCGGAGGTGAATACTCCTGCTGTGCCCTGAGACGCCAGGCACTCGCCGCGAATGGGATCCAACGAAGTTGTGCAACCACCTAGACTGATGGTGAATGTGCTGGTGAAAGCGTTGGTGCCGGAGCCGCCTGTCAACGTAACGCAGCCGACCTGACCAAAGACCTGCTGCTGGTCAAATACCGAGTAGGAACCGCTGACGGCGACATCTGCTTGCGAACCCGCGCTCGCGCTTCGCGTGATGTCTTCGACTCCACCCTTAACATTCCCTGCGCCGTCGGCCGTAAAACTGCCAGCCAATACCACAGGTCCGTTCGCGTCAAAACCTCGTAGCAGGAAAGCGTAGGTGCCGAGCATGGTGGAATTGAAGGTGCCTCCTCCGAGTGACGGTGTGCAAGGGGGTTGAGTGAAGTCCAAGTTTTGATTGAGGGTTATCGTGCCTAACGCAGGATATGGAGTTTGCGAGTCGGTGACCATCAGGCTCGGCGGGCCGGCAATGGCCGTGGGCGTGCCGGATATGTAGGCGGCCGCGCTGTTGTTCGTTACCTGGGTTAGGTTGAGTCCTGTGGGTAGCGGGGCAAATTGTTCCTGACTCCACGTATAAGGTAGCTTGCCTCCAGAAACTGAAAATACGGTGGGTGCATAGGGAACTCCCTGAACCCAATCCGGATAGTTGGGAGCCTGAATCTTCAGGGGAGGTGGTGTTATTACAACAAAGGTCGAGTTAGACATGGCGATTGACCCGGCCGCATCGGTCACCTGAAGCTGGAGCGTGGAACAGCCGACGCTGGCTGGTGTTCCGTACAAGAACGCACACCCTGAGGTGCATTGAGATGATCCGTTCGGCGCCGTTCCCACCCCCAGGCTCAATCCGATGGGAAGAGAACCGGAATCCGGAACAATGCTCCACGTAAAAGGCGGAGTTCCACCAGAGACTTTAAGGAAGTTGGTGTTTTGCCCTTGAGGTACGTAGGCCGCACCGGCGGTGCCGTCGTTGTTGGTCAGCGTCGGGTCGTAACTGCAGTCTGCATTGCTGGTTAGACTGCTATTGAGCGTAGGCAGAGCATTGATGAAGACAATTATGCTGGCGGATTGCGTGCTGTCCGTTGCGGAAGTCGCCACGACAGAAACTTGTCCAGAGGAAATTGATCCCCCTCCTGGCCCCACCAAGCTGATCGGCGCGGTATAAGTGACGCTCGTGGTCGGAGTAGTCGTATTGCTGAGTGCGCCGAAGGCCTTGCCAAAGCCGCTAGCGTTTTGAACACTCCATATGGCCGCCTGATTGGACGTGATCGTCACCGCCTGACCGGCGTCTATGGTGGGGCTGGTGGCGGGCGTGGTTACCTGCAGTTCTGACGAGTTGCCGGGCGGAGGCGTGGTCGTCGTCTTCTTCGTGGTGCTGGCACAACCTACGGTTATTAAAGTGAGAACCAAGCAGACGCCTAAGAGAGGAATACGTTTCAAAATGTGAGCTCCTTTTTTCACTTCCACAGACAGAAATCGGGCGTCCAAGAAATCCCCCTGCTCTGAAGGTTCTTAGCGCGCTGTTCCTGCCGAACCGGTTTTGTCGACACTTGGCGCAATCCGCTGGGCAACTGCGGATCGTTTTTGCGGGCCCGGCGAGGGTGTGGCCTTGAGTTGCACCTTGACCCATTCGAAAAGCTTGCCGTGGCTCGCAACATCCGCGAACTGGCTGAGGTGGTCGTAACGCACCACCTCGGCCCGCTTGGGCGCGGCTTTCTTGATCGCATTCTTGGAGACATCCGGTGTCGCCGTGTTGTCCATCACCTGCTGAATCCGGATGCGCCTGGTTTTCAGCGTCGGCAACCACTTCACTGGATCGAGGGGCGCAACGCGCTTAAGAAAATCAGCGTCGGTGAAGTTCGCGTGATCCGGATCCTGATTCACGACCCAGGACTGCGCCAGCCATACTGGCCAGTCGCCCCAGGGGTCGAGCGCGTCTACAGCCTTAATCCGCGGATCGGCGGCGGCGGCCAGAATTGCGATCGTTCCTCCCGAGGACTGCCCGAACATGCCGATGCGGTTCATATCGATATCTCCGCGTTGCGCGAGATAATCGAGAATGAACTTCACGTCGTGAACAGTGCTGCCCAGCGACTCCTGCAACTCGCTGACAAACCATTGCCGCATGGGACGGTCGTGAAAACGATGCCCGCTCATCGCGGAGACGAAGCCCACTGCCGCGAAGCCTCCGCTAGTTACCCTCTGGCACCAGCGATTGTCCTTAAATCGATCCGTGTCGTCTTTGTAGCCATAAAGGTAGAGTACGGCCGGCGGTTTTTTCACGCCTTTCGGCAGGATCACATATACATCCAGCGGATCGCCGGGGCGCCATTTCATTTGGACCAGCGTCCGCGTGAAACCTTCGCCTTTATCTGTCTGGGCCACCAGCGGCGGCTCGGGTTCGAGCTTGCTCGTGCCAATACTCAGCGAACTCCAGTCTTCCTGAATTGTTTCGTAAAGCGGAATTCGTTTTTCCTGATCGATGCCGGCAGGGAGCGCCGGAGCGGGGACGCTACTCGGGCTCTTCGCATCATCACCGGCAGGAGGGTGTGTCTCTGGAACTTGCTCCGCAGGTGCTGGCGCCGCTGGCGCGGCCGATGAAGGAGCAGACTGTGCGTTCTGCCCCGTCTGCCGCGCCCATGCGCGATTTGTCACTCCGGTTCCAATTAGAAAAATTAAAGCTAAGGCGCAGGCTCTCCCCACCGCGCCACGATTGCGAATGTTCAGTTTGAATTGAATCGACTGCACCAAGGAATCTCCTGAATACGGACTGCGTTCAAAGTCTCAACTCTCTAACAGCTATACAATGTGCGTGCCTCGGAATTTCTGCCGACGGGAAAACTGTGAAGCTCGAAAGATTTCCGGCTTCCTCTCCGCGGTAGGAAGCTAACAGAATTGCCGGGCGAAGAAGCGGTGTTTGCCGCTTCTCCACCCGGCGCACAGCAAGGTTAACTCTTACTGGTGGTCGCCGAATTCTTCGGTGCTCCAGTCAGTGACCCAGTCGACATCAGACTGAACGGTGAGAACCGAACCGCCTACGTCGCTACCGAAGTCCACCAGGCAAGTGGGAGAGCCAGACTTGCCGCCCTGCAAGCTGATGCCGGTGAAGACGCCGCCGCAGGCCTTGTGGCCGTTAGCTGGGGTGACAGTTCCACCAGTCTGCTTATAGTGCGAGCGGTAGACGAACAGGTTGAGATTACCCGTCCACACGCCGCTGCCGCCCGACAGGTTGGTCAGGAACGGAACGAAGTCCGACAGACCATCGCTGGTGGTCGTGATCTGCTCCTGCGCAACCATGTCCAGAACCGCAGGCCATGTTTTGACCTTGGCAGTCACGGGGGCGAAGGTGACGATTCGCAGCAAGCTCCACAACGGATACTTTCCGTCCTTAATATGGGTGAACGGAATTGCGAAGCAGTTTTGATTGGTTCCAGTGACGTTGCAATACGGTGGGTTATATGCGCCCGCCGGATTTGGAGTCGAGTCGAGTGCGCCGCCCTCGGTTGTGAACAGAGGATCGACTGCATCGACGGTGAGGTAGTGGCCAATGTAGCTGCCAGGGCACGTGTCGGATCCGCCCGTTGCGTTGCACAGCGGTTGCATGTTGCCATAGCTCCAGAAGGCATAGCCAATGCTGTTATCGACGGTCGCATTGCCAGCGCCCGTATTGTAGGTTCCCATGGTTGCTTTGACTTCCTCACCCGATCCGATTGCACGGAGACGCACAGGGAGGTTGCCCGAGCTGCCGGGGCACGCGCTGTTGGGATTTGTAAGGAACATCGGATTGAAGCAGTTCGCTTGCGGATATCCGCCGGTGAGCGGGCAAGCGCTTCCGTTTCCGCCGGGGAACTTGGCGGGATCGTTGAACTGTTCCTGTCCGGTATACGCATTGCTCTCGGGCGGCAAGCTGGTTCCCGTGCCGGTCGGAGCGAAGAACGGATTGGAACTGCCGCTCAACGTTCGCACCGCGGTGAACTCGAACGTGTTGTAGGTGCCCGAAAGCGGTTCGCGATGGACCACCTGGATGGGAGATCCGGGACCGGGGGCGCCGGTGGTCAGCAGATCGCCGGTGCAATGAGTCCAGCCCGAAAATATCTGGGACAGGATTTGTTTGTTGATGTCGTTGTAAACGTAGGTGCCGCCGCTCTGCGTTCCAAGGACGGTGCCGTTGTGGGCAATCACCATCATCGGCGCAGCTCCAGTCGAGAGCGTCGTGTAGGCGGGCAGAGTTCCGCCGGAGATTGGATCCGTGCCGCTGAGTTTGAAGGTAACTACGTTGAACGTTTTGCCCTGATTGAATGCATCTGTGATGGTGCAGCCGACGGTAGCCGAACCCGTGCAGGTGCCGTTGCCGGCTGTGTTATAGCCCAAACCGGTTAACTGGCCCGTGCCGGCTTTAGTGACAACGTTCTCGGTACCGCTGGCGGCAATGTCATAACCGTTGTACGACGTGAGAGCGCGAGTGGTTGCGTAGAGCGCGTCTTCCGGACGAATGTCGGTGGCGCCCGCGTTGAAGTAGCATTGCCACTGAGTGAGATAACCGGTGGTCGTCGTCGTAAGGTTCCCGCAGTAAGCGGGAGATGGTTGGTTGCCTGCAACGTTTACGCGCGTTTCTGGCGTCACGTTGAGTTTGGCGACAATCGCGAGGAAGCCAGGGTCGGTGGGACCTACTGTGTCCGCCAATCCGCCGACTTGGTTCTCGGTGGTGGAGTTAATGCTGCTGACGGTGATATTGCCGTAAGCGGCAGCCAAGGCGGTATAAATGTGGTTGCTGTTTGCGCTGGCAGTGTACTTCTCATAGGCGAAGAAGTCTTTTACGCCGGCGCCGGAGTCGATCGTCCAGTAAGCGTATACGTTGCAATTCGCGCCGAAGTCCCACATAACCCAGAACGGGTTAGCGCTGTCGCTGATGGGGTTGGTTGGATTGGTGCGCTTGTCGAAAATCTTGGCGCCCTTGGAAGTGGAGAGCAGGTTGTAGCTGGTGCCGCTCTGAGTCAGTGCGCGTGCCGCCTGGGCGAGCGAGTTGGCCTGAGCGGACGAGCCGACACCATTGAATTGAATGGTGACGCCGCTGCTGCAGGGCGTCTGTGCGAAGACGTTTGTGGCGGCGAAGATCGACGCGGTCAGCGCCAGTGCCACCACTAGCATGTTCTTCTTCATTTCGATTTTCTCCTTGTTGCTTAGTTCCTAGAGTTAAGGGGGATCGCCCCGTCACGGCGCCCTTGCATTGCAGGTGCGCCAGGAAATTTGCGAATGTGCAGGTCAGAGCTGATGAGGAAGCGCACGAGATTTTTCACTTCCCGGCGCGCAGCAACTATCCCCAAAATCTGTTAAGCCACGATGACGGCAGTATTAAACTCGAATGAATTTACGGTTCTGCCGGAGTGAACAGAAGTTAAGTTTTGTGGAAAACAGGGGCGTATTATTGTGCATTTCCTGGAAGATACATGCGTGGCTTCAACCGGTCCTTGCTGTGCAGAATTGCCTCTTCACGAGCGCTCGAAGCTATGGAGTAAACAGAAGGTATTAGATTTCCCGATGGAACGCAGCTAAAGTTCCGCTCTGGCCCGGCTGATCGAGTTGCCGAAAATGCGGAACTTGGACGCCGACTGTTGCAGATGGTTCGCGTGTGCCTGTCACTGGAAATTAATTTCTCCTTCATCGTTCTGTAACAATCCGTCGGTACGTTTGTACGTCTTAAGTTCGAGCCATCGTTCCAACGAAATTCGGAATCCTTCTGGGGCTGTCGCGCCCCAACGCCATTTCTGGGAGTGTGTTCGTGAGATTTTGCCGATTCCTTTTTGTCTGGGCAGTTCTGATCGCCAGCTCGAGCAGCTTCGCGCTGCCGCAGAAAGGGAACGCCTCAATGCACGGGATCGTGGTTGTTCCCTCGGGCTCGCCCGTTCCCGGAGCAACCATCGCGGTGGAAGGCAAGGGAGGCGCCCAGGGCGCAACCACTGACATCAACGGCGAATTCAACATCAGCGGACTGAACTCGGGTACCTACGACGTCAAGATCACCGCGGCAGGATTTCAGCCCTTCGAAGTCCAAGTCTCCGTATCAGGCAACTCGGTGCAGGAAGTCGATGCGGTTCTAGCCTTTACTCCGAAGCCAGTGGAATCGTCTCCTCCCCGAGCGGAGGTTCCTCCGGCGACTCCGCCAACCCCAGAAACTCAAGGACAAGCGCCCGCCGCCGAACCGGCCCAAACTCCGGTCCCGAACTCGACGCAGAATCCTGCACAGACTCCGGCACAAAATCCAACGCAAGTGCCCACACAAAACCCTGTACAAAACCCAACCGCGAGCACAGTCGCTGCGCCTCAGAATTTTTCCATTACCGCGCAAAAGGGTAAAGCAGCCGTTTACGGCAGTGTGACCGACCAATCGAACGCCGTGATCCAGGGAGGAGCGGCGAGCGCAACCGGCAGCGCCGGCCAGGTGACTGCAACCGTCAATGCGCACGGGCAGTACGTGCTCAATGGGCTTGTGCCCGGACAATATAAGTTAAGCGTTTCCGCCGCTGGCTTTGCGGCCTTCGAAACTGACCTCACGCTGACTGCCGACCAGAGCGTGGAGATTGACGCTACACTTCAGCCGCCGAGTGCGAAGACGGAAGTAAATGTGGAAGCTTCCAATGCCGCGTCGGTGGAGACGCAGAGTGCGCACCTCGAAGGCACGATTACGGAAAAAGAAGTTCTTGAGACTGGATTGAATGGTCGCAACTTCACCCAGCTCATTGCCCTCGCTCCCGGCGTAAGCAACCAGACGGGACAGGACGAAGCCAAGGTTGGCGTTGCGGGTAGCGTGAAGTACAGCGTCAACGGCGGCCGCGTGGAATACAACAACTTCGACGTGGATGGCAGCGACGTGTTGAATGCCGGACTCAACGGCGCCGAGAGCACGTTGATGGTTTATCCCAGCCTGGATGCGATTTCTGAAGTGAAGGTGTTGACTTCGAACTACGGTGCACAGTACGGCCGCACTGCTTCTGGAACGGTGCTGGTTACGACCAAGTCGGGCACGCCGGAATTCCATGGCGGGGGCTATGAGTTTTTGCGAAATGAATTCTTCAACGCGCGAAACTATTTCGACCCGCCGGGGAAAGCCCCGCTTTATCGGAGACAAGATTTCGGTTTCACGCTGGGCGGTCCCCTCAGCTTCTCCAAGGCGAAGAAGAAAACATTTTTCTTCTGGTCGGAAGAGTTCCGTTTGGAAAAGTCACCTCTGGGTCCAGGCGACGAACCGGGAGACTTCAATCAGGCCGTTCCCACCCTCGCCGAACGCGCCGGGGACTTCAGCGACGTTTGTCCTCCGGCTTTGCCCGGAACGCAGGCGACATTCCGTCGGCAGTCCTTTCCCGATTGCCCATCTGGTGGTTCGGTGGGAACGAACCAGTTGTTGACGTACGTCGGCAATCAACTTGGGCAGACGAGTTTCCCAGGCACTCCGCAGCTCAATCCGGATAGCGTCGCTCTGATGAACGCATTGATCCCGCCACCGAACTCCACGACCGGATGCAACTCGAGCCTCGTCGGTCAGCCGAACGTACAAACGGGACAACTCCTGATGCCCTGTTACGTCGCAGTGGTTTCTCCTCCCACGTATTGGCGCGAAGAGCTGGGACGCTTCGACCATCATTTCACCGACAATCTTTCGGTTGCATTCCGCTACATCCACGATTCGTGGAATACCACCACCCCGGTTCCGCAGTGGGGATATCTGCAGACGGCGGCGGTTCACGAGCAGAGTTTCCCCACTGTCGAAAACAAACTCAACGGCCCGGGGACAAGCATGGTGGTCCGGTTGACGGATGCGGTTTCGCCATCGCTCCTCAATGAGTTTGTCATCAGCTACGTAAATTCGAACATCACTTTAAAGGATACGAACGGCCCCGGAGGCAACTTGCAGGCAGCCCTGCCCGATCCGCGCGGCTGCGGAACGGGAACCGGCGGAACGACGACGGCTTGCGGCATCGGCTACATTTTCAACAACGGTTTCGGAGGCAAGCTGCCGGGTTTGTTGTTTGGTGGAACCAACGCCGCATACGGTGGCAATGGATTCGCCGTCGACACTTCTTACGAACCATGGGAGCATACCAATCCCACGTACAGCTTGGCTGACAACGTCACGAAAGCGATCAAAACTCATACACTGCAGTTTGGTATTCAGGCCGTGAATGCCCGCCGCAGTGAAACCAATGGCGCGATCGGTTCGGCCACCGGTGACGTCCAAGGTCTATTGGGTTTTTCGAATTTCACGCAGCCCGGTACAGGCAACGCCTTCGCTAACTTCCTTGGAGACATCAACAGCAGCAGCACCGCCGTTGCCAGCTACCAGCAGGACAGTGCTCAACTCAAGTACTACAACAACTACTGGATCGCCGAACCTTACGTGCAAGATGACTGGCGAGTCACCCATCGCTTGACGGTCAACCTCGGCGTGCGCTTTAGCTTGTTCGGCAACTACCACGAGAAGAATTTGAATGCCTGGAATTGGGAACCGAGCGTATTCGCTCAGCAGTTGCAGCAGCAGGCGGCCGCTGGTGCAACGGTGGGTGTTGACCCTGGGACGGGCGCTCTGATTTCCGTTCAAAATAGCCAACCAGTTCCTTTGAACGCGACCAATCCGCTGATGGGCTTGAATCCAGCGGTGATCAACGGATTGGTGCAATGCGGCAAGAACGGCGTCCCCGTGAGTTGCATGAGCAGCCACGTGTTCAATCCTGCGCCGCGAATTGGCTTTGCCTGGGACCCGAAGGGCGACGGGAAAACCTCCATTCGCGGCGGCTACGGAATGTTTTACGAGCACGGTACTCCAAAAGAAGCCAACACTGGCTCGCTTGAAGGTGGTCCACCGCTCAATCTCACCATGACTCAGCTAAACCCCACCGAGGGCTATGTGGGGATTGGCGAAAATGGCGGCGGCACGGCGACAGGCGCCGCATTTCCGATTGACGTAACTTCCATTCCCACGAAAACAACTTGGGCTTACGCGCAGCAGTGGAGCTTTAGTGTGCAACGCCAGCTTCCCAAGGACATGGTGGCGACAGTGGCCTACGTTGGCAGCAAGGGAACGCATCTTTCGGCGGAGCTACAGCTGAATCAGTTGAACGTGCCGCCGACCGGTCCCGAGGGGATTTTTCTTGCTGGCAATCCTTACGCTCCCGGCCAACCGATTACGGTTCAGGACTGCAACAGTTACAACCCAGGGCCTAATGGAAGCGCTGGAAGCTTCACCGTCGGGCAGAATCCCATCGGGCAGGTAACACCGACTCCAGTCTCGGTTACGCCCCACGAGGCAGCATGGCCGAACCTGGTAGCAGCTTGCTATTCGCTTAGTCCGGCGCTCATCTCCAATCCTAGTGTCGTACTGCCGAATCCCAATTCGCTGCGCACGTTCGCACCCGGGATTGGTCGAGTGCTCTCGTTGCAGGACATTGCCGATTCCCAATACCACGCGCTGCAAGCCATGATTCGCCGAACGAGAGGACCTCTCACCGTCGGCGCTTCCTACACTTATAGCCACTCGTTTGATGATTCCTCGGACCGTTCCGACGCGTCCTTTGTAAATTCGGCCAACATCAAATCTAACTGGGCAAGCTCCAATTTCGACCAGCGCCACTCGCTCAGCGTGAACTACATCTACGCTTTTCCCAAGTTCAGCGGAGTGCTGGAGCGATCGGCCTTCCGCTCCACGCCTGCATCTGACGGCGGTGATAACGACAAAGATAAAAATGACACGAAACCTCCGGTGCAAAGCGATTCTCGAGTCCTGCGAGCGTTGCTCGATGGTTGGGAATTATCGGGTATCACCGCATTTCAATCGGGCACTCCCTTCACCGTAATCAATGGCGGCGGCAACACCGGAATTTCCGCGCCGGACAACGCTGGAGTGGCGAACGGAGCCGGCGTAGGTTCTTTCCCGGATGTCATCGGCGATCCGCATGCTCCTGTGCCGCAGCGTTTTAATGCCTCCAGTGTCGGCCCACTTTTGTACAATCCCGCCGCATTCGTGGCGCCGACGGGGCTCACCTTCGGCGATGCAGGACGCAACTTCCTGAACAACCCACACCGGCTGAATTTTGATATGAACCTGCTGAAGCATTTCAAAATCACCGAAGGCAGCGCCATGGAGTTCCGCGTAGAACTCTTCAACGTGTTCAATCACACCGAGTTCCGGATCTTCAATCCGAATATTGGTGACACGGCGTCGAATATCATCGGGTGCTACGGCGGCGTATACAACTCCGCGGCCGGCGGCCTGACGCCGGTGATCGGCTCTCCGGGCGCGACACCAATCAACGTGGACTGCACGACCGGCAGCGCCTTTCTCAGGCCAGTAGACTCGCACCGTCCTCGAACGCTTCAACTGGGACTGAAGTACAACTTTTGATCAAGGATTTTCACGTGACCGGGCTTGCGTTCGCTGCGCGCAGTCTTCGCTTTCGAAGTCATCGTCCAGAACGGGAGCGGGGCTACGTACTGCTGACGCTGTTGCTGACAGCTTCTCTGCTAGTGATCGCAGCGGCTGTCGTGGCTCCGATGATTACACTCCAGATCAAGCGAGATCAGGAAGAAGAATTGATCCATCGAGGGATGGAGTACCGCCGTGCGATTCGTTCTTATGCCAAGCATACTGGGAACTTTCCCTTGACGCTGGATCAACTGGAGCACGCTACTGGGAACCGCTATCTGCGCCGGCGCTACAAGGATCCCATCACCGGGAAAGATTTTCGGCTGCTGCACATGAACGACATCGCCGCGCAGGGAACCGGTTCCAATACCGCCGGCATGCCATCTGGAGGTAGCGCGACCACTGCGGCGGGAATTTTTTCGAATGCTTCCTCACCCGTTCCCACTCCGCCGTCGGACTCGACGGCTGATCAGAACGCTCAGACTGATTCACAAGGCATCCCTACGCCCAAGACTGCCGCTTCCTCGACCACGCCGGGGAGTGGCGCGAGTTTTGGTGGGGGCGTAATCATGGGCGTGGCCAGCTTCAGCCCGAAGAAAACAATTCGCGAATTCAACCACAAAAACCACTACAAAGACTGGTTGTTTTTTTATTCGGCGAATTACGATGGCAGCGTCGAGGTCAATGGCCCAACGCCCTCCACACCAGTTTTCGCTGCGCAAAAAAATTCAGCCGATTCTTCGAATCAGCAAACACCGGCGGCTCAGACGCCGACCGCGCAGACGCAGGGCAGTAGCTCACCACAATAGCGTAGTGACATCACTTTAGCGCCGGCCGATCTTGTTGTGCGGAGCTTTTCGCCAGACGATCCAATGCATCTTGAGCAGGCTGAAACTTGGCGTCGATCTGCAACGCGCGCCGGTAAGAAGCGATAGCATCACCGTTCGATGCGACGCTTTCCTGCAACTGTCCCAGCTTCCAGTAACCCTGTGCTGTAGGCTGTGCGGCAAGACTGCGTGCGAGGTCCACGATCTGTTCGTCCGTGTAAGTTCTGGCGAATCCGGTGAAGGCGGCAGGAGCATTCTTGGGCCCGAGTTGCAGCGCCTCGCGATAGTATTGCCGGGCCGTGGTCAGGTCGAGCAGCCGCTCGTAGGCCGATCCTAAGTCGGTGAGAATTCTTCCCTTGATCGAGGGATCTTGCGCGTATTCCATCGCTTCTTTGTATTTCGCAATTGCTTCCTGCACCTGTCCGTACGTCTGAAGATCGGCGCCGACGTTAAGCAGTGCCTCGGAGTCCTTCGGATTGATCTGCAGCGCCCGTTGGAAGTGCGCTTGAGCCTCGTTGGAGTAAGGCACTCCCTTGTTCAGAGCGCTGAGAAGAATCTCCGAGCCGACGACATCCTCAGCTACAAAGTTGGTCGGGTCGACCGCAACAGCCTGCGACCACAGATCGAGAGAACTTCGCCATGTGCACGCTTGCCGCCACGCCAGCACGGAAAATAGCACGAGCACTGCTGTCGCCGCGATTGCTGCAGAAATGCGGACCGCGCGCTTTGCGTGCTGAGCCCAATCGGCGAGGCACCAAACAGCCGCGACGAAAATACCGATCAGCGGAAGATAAGCGTAACGATCCGCCATTCCCTGGTCGCCAACTTGAATCAGCCCGATCACCGGCACCATCATCCCAAGAAACCAGCACCAGCCCATGATCAGATAAGGACGCAATCGTTCGCGCCACACCCACACGCTGACGCCAACCAGGAACGCTCCGCACAACGCCACTTGCCAAGCCGCGAGCCGTCCAGCGAAGTGCGGATAAAACACAGCCAAGTGGAACGGCCAAACGGCCTTCCACAAGTACGCCGCATAAGAAACAACCGCATTAGCCAGGCGAGCCGAAAGGGAGAACCTGGTGACGGACTTGATTGCGTTTACTTTGTTCTGCGCAATCAGCGTTAGCACGCAATCGCCAACACTCAGAGCCAGAAGAGGCAACTTTTCCAGCGCAAGTTTCCATGCTTGAAACTGCGGCGCGGGAAACACGAGTGACGGTTGGTGCCAGTTTTGAATGCGCTGCAGAGGCCAGTAGTCGAGCAATAAAAGGACGAAAGGAAGAGTGACCGCTATCGGTTTCGCTGCGAAAGCTAACGCAAAGAGCAAAACGACGACCAGGTAACGGGTTATGCCGGGTCGCCGCGCATATCGCGAATAGGCTATCAGTGCCAGCAGAAAAAACAGCGTGCACAGCACGTTCTTTCGCTCAGCAACCCAAGCCACGCTCTCAACGTTGATGGGATGGACCGCAAAGAGAGCAGCCGCGAATAAACTCCGCGCAGTCGATCCCGTGACCTGAGCGAGAAAAACGAACAGCAGAAGGGCATTCAGTACGTGCAGCAACAAACTTGTGCCGTGGTGCCCCCCGGCGTTGTTGCCAAACATTTGCCAATCCAGCGCGTGAGAAAGCCACGTTACGGGATGCCAGTTGCCGTGCTCGGTCGAGGTAATTGCCCAACGCAGCGTAGCAGGGTTGATTCCACGCTGGATGTCAGGGTTGTCGGTCACGTACTCCCCGTCATCGTAGTTCGAAAATGGATGGTGAAGAATTTGAAAGTAGATAGTGAACGTCAGCAACGCCAGCAGAATCGCAGGGGCAACACGCAGCCGCGCAAAAGTAGGAGCGGAAGTGACCGGCGCCGTCTCGACCGTTCGCAGGATCAGACGTGGTCCCGGTGCAGGTTTCGGCACTGGTCGTGAACGTTTTCTACGGCGCCTGGTCGTGTTTGCAGCGGGCATGGTGGATTCGTAAGAGGAGCGAGGTAGATGACCGAGGTAAGAATAACTTGGGAAGCGGCTGCCGAACGCTGTGTGCGGAAACTTTAACCTGACTGTAATCTTCCGTTAACAATTGGCCGACAAACCCTCGGTTACTCTTAACAACTCTTGCCAGATGAGTTCGACTTCCGATGAGCAGGAACCCCCGGCGGCGGTCACAGGTAGCGCAACTCAGGAGCACAAAACCCGAAATCACGGAGCTCGAAGTTGCGACGTGCGAGGTAGCGAAGACAACCTCAAAATCGCCGGGCATTTCTCCGCGTTGGTGTCTTGTGCTGCTGGCAATCGTATTCCTGTTTTTCTCGCTGATTCGCATCCGCTTACTAAATTTTCCACTAGAGCGTGATGAAGGCGAGTATGCATACTCCGGACAACTCATGCTGCAGGGCGTAGTCCCCTACAGCCTTGCCTACAACATGAAGTTGCCCGGTACTTACGCCGCTTACGCACTCATCATGGCGTTATTCGGTGAATCGTCTGCCGGAATTCACGCGGGCCTGCTACTCGCCAACGCGGCAACCGTAATTTTGTTGTTCCTGCTGGCCAAGAAGTTATTCGGTCCTCTTGCGGGCCTAGCCGCCGGATCGAGCTATGCCCTGCTTTCCACCAGCGAATCTGTATTGGGCCTGGCGGGGCACGCGACCCATTTTGTAGTACTCACAGCTTTGGCAGGAATTCTCGTCCTACTTCATGCCATCGAATCCAAACGAAATACTTCGTACTTCTTGAGCGGACTTCTGCTTGGCCTCGCTTTCTTGTGCAAGCAGCCCGGGCTCTTTTTCTTCTTGTTCGGCGCATTGTTCTCAATTGCGATGGAGTGGCGTGCGGGAAAGGATTGGCTTACCTTGGTTCGCCGTCTCGGAATCTACAGCACTGGCGCCCTTATTCCGTTCGCACTCACTTGTTTGGTTTTGTTCTTCGCCGGGACGCTCGGCAAAATGTGGTTCTGGACTTTTTCCTATGGGACGCAGTACGCCTCGGCATTGACCGTTTCCGAAGGATGGCAACAATTTTCGGCGACGACGTTCTCTATCGTTGAGTCTGCCGCATTCGTATGGATTCTTGCCGCGATTGGTCTCGCGGCCTTAGCCTGGGACTTTCGGACTTGGCGGCATGCCGTCTTCACAATTGGCTTTTTATTCTTCTCCGGGGCGGCAGTTTGTCCCGGGTTTTACTTTCGTCAGCATTACTTCATCCTGGTGCTTCCAGCCGTTTGTCTGTTCGTTGGGATCGCCGTGAGCTCGGCGGCGCACGAACTATCGCAACACCTGCCAAGCTCTGCAGCGACTGCGATTCCACTGCTCATTCTTTTCGCGACAGTCGCAGTTTCCGTTGCCGGTCAGAGCGATATTTTCTTCAAACTTTCCCCGCTCGCTGCCTGTCGCACGGTTTACGGCAACAATCCGTTCCCTGAGGCGCAAGTCATTTCTGAATATCTCAACCAGCACTCGTCGCCAAACGCCCGCATCGCTGTAATCGGCTCGGAGCCGGAAGTTTACTTTTATTCACGGCGGCATTCGGCTACCGGCTATATTTATACCTATCCTCTGGTCGAACCTCAGAAGTACGCAATGGATATGCAGAAGGACATGGCACGAGAAATCGAAAACAGCCGGCCTGAGTACATGGTGTTCGTGCAAGTCATCAGTTCATGGATTGCCAGTCCAGAATCAAGCACGTTCATACTGGACTGGTCCCACAAGTACGCTGCCGATCACTATGAAATGGTTGGGATCGTCGACGAGACCGGTCCGCAGACTCAGTATGTCTGGGGAGACTCCGCGAAGTCATATCACGTCAAATCCGGTGCGTCGATTAGAGTCTTCAAAAGAAAACTCGATTAAGCCCTATCGCCAAATATTCGATGAAATTCGGAGGCAGCCACCGAAAACCAGACCCAAGTGCTTACACTCGGGAGTTCAGCTCGAGATTTGAGGTCGGGATTTCAACCAGAAAGACCGATCCCTTCGCCTGTTCGCTCTCCACCGTGATAGAACCTTGTGAATTTGCACGATCCATTGGGCAATCGCCAGGCCGAGGCCGGTGCCGCCGAGTTCGCGGTTGCGCGCTTCGCTTTGTCTGCCGGTACGTTCGAAAATTCTCGCTTGATCATCACGCGTGATTCCGATTCCGGTATCTTCGACCATCACGCGCCCGCGGCCCGCATCCTCGCCCGCGGAAAGCGTCACTTTACCCGGCGCCGACGTGTACTTGATAGCGTTGTCGAGCAGTGTATCTGCGAGGCGGCGCGGGGAATTTTGGTCCCACAGCACACGCAACGATGCGCGTCAAGCCGTTCTTCGAATTGCAAGTTGCGCACGCCCGCCACTTGCTTCCACTTCGCCGCCGCTTCCCGTAGCGTCGGCAGCAGATCGATACGATGAACGTCGAGCGCACCCACGCCAGAATCCGCGCGAGCCAGCGTCAGAAGCTCCTCAATCAGCTGCGCCGTACGGTCGGCTTCCAGCGGAATATGCTAAAGTGCGTCTCTGTATTCCGATTCGTTTCGCGACCGTCGCAAGGCCAGCTCCGCTTCGGTGTGAATGAGAGCGATGGGAGTGCGCAACTCGTGCGATGCATCGGCGGTGAACCGCGTGATCTGGAGATACACATTCGCTTGTTTCGCCCGCTTGTTTCAAAGCCCCAGCGCGACTAGAATTCCTTGGCATCCCAGTTTCGCAGGAGGAACAGAATATGGCTGCTGCTCCGCTGTCGTCTGTACCGATGCCCGCGCCGGAATCTGGCTTGTCGCAAGGCGCTCGCATCGTTGACACGTTTGTTGCACCCACAAAAACGTTTACCGATCTGCGGCGGAGCGCAGCCTGGTGGGTGCCGTTCTTGCTGATGGTGGTGGTCTCCTCGCTGTTTGTTTACATCGCGGGTCAAAAAATAGGCTTTCGCAGGATCATGGAAAACCAGATGCAGGCGCAGCCCAAGGCGCAGGCGCGCCTGGAAAATCTTCCGGCCGATCAGCGCGAGCGACAGCTGGAGCAAGGGGCGAAAGTCACGGCGATCATCTCCTATGTCTTTCCGGTTATCACGTTGATCATCTGGCTGATTATCGCAACCGCGCTGTTTGCGACGTTTAAGGTTGCGGCTGGCGCAGATGTTTCTTTTGGAGTCTCGCTTGCCATTGTGATTTACGCGGCGCTGCCACTCATGCTGAAGACACTCCTGGCCATGCTTTCCGTGGCAGCCGGCATCAGCCCGGATTCGTTTTCCTTTCAGAATCCGGTGGCCACGAATCCGGGCTATTTCATGACGCCTGCGAACAATGTTTTCTTGTACAGCGTGGCATCGGCGATCGATATCTTTATGATTTGGACGTTGGCGCTAACGGCGATCGGGTTCACTTGCGTGAGCAAGGTGAAGCGGGGAACGTCGTTCGCGATCGTGTTCGGATGGTGGGCCGTATTCACCGTGGTGGGCGCGGCGCTGGGCGCTGCTTTCTCCTAAACCGGGGTATAATTGGCACGCTTAGAATGTTTGGTTAGGAGGTTCGATGAAATACTTTCTTGCTCTCGTTGCTTGTTTCGTGTATGCCGCTTCGGCAATGGTATGCGCGCAAACCGCTGCTTCCTCTGCGCCGGCTGCTGCGGCGGGGCCGACCAAAGACCCGGTTGCGACGTCTCTGCGAACGTTGTTGCCGCGCTCGCGGAACAATGTTCTTGGCGCGATTACTGCGATGCCCGCCGACAAGTTCAATTACAAACCCACTCCCGATCAGATGACGTTTGGGCATTTGGTCGTCCACATTGTGGAATCGAACAACTCCCTGTGCTCCAAGACGGCTGATGTTCCCGCGCCGACGGTCGCCGAGCTTAAAGACACGGATAGCAAAGACAAGTTGCTCGCGGCGGCCACCGCTTCCTACGATTTTTGTGGGGACGCGCTCAGCAAGATGGACGACTCCAAACTCGGCGACTCGGTTGAATTGTTCGGTGGGCGCAAGTCTCCGCGTGCGATGGGGGCGCTTGTTTTGGCGAGCGGTTGGGCCGACCATTATGCAGCGGCGGCGCAGGACTTGCGGCTGAATGGAATTTTGCCTCCGTCGGCACAGCCGAAGAAATAGTCTGCTCGGGTTCAGGCATCCCTACGGGATGCGGCTCTCCAACCGATATTGGTACCCGGCGTTGAAACGCCGGGCTATTTTCGGGCGTGCTTCGCGCGCTGCGCCGTCCATTCGGGCATTCACACGTCCAGTCTTAGAAGCGCGTTTCAATCGCGTTCAATCGTCTGCGCTGGCGGTGACTTCTGATTTCTCATCCGCGCTTGCGGGTGAGGGCGTGCGGACCGCGCTGAGTTCCTGATCTTTGTATTGCAGCTGGTAGAGCTTGAAGTAGATGCCGTGCTGGGCCAAGAGTTGCTGGTGGGTGCCCATTTCGCGCACCTGGCCTTTGTGCATGACGATGATCTTATCGGCGCGCTGAACGGTCGAGAGACGGTGGGCGATGATGAGTGAGGTACGGCCTTCGACCATGCGGCTGAGGGCGTCGCGCACGCGGAATTCGGTTTCGGTGTCGACGCTCGAGGTAGCTTCGTCGAGAATCAGAATCTTCGGTGCGTGAGCCAGGGCGCGGGCGAACGAAATGAGCTGCTTCTGGCCGGTGGAAAGAGTGGATCCGCGCTCGCGCACTTCTTCGTCGAAGCCCTTCGGCAGAGTGCGAATGAAGTCGGCGAGGTTCACGTCTTCCGCGGCTTTTTCGACATCGGCGTCTTGGATGCGCGTGGTGCCAAGCCGAATGTTTCCGCCGATGGTGCCGCTGAAAAGAAATGGATCCTGCAGGACGACGCCGAAGCGGCTGCGCAGGTCGGCGAGATCCATATCCTTGACATCGACGCCGTCGATTCGGACCGCGCCTTTCCGGACATCGTAAAAACGCAGCAGGAGAGAGATGAGAGTGGTCTTGCCGGCGCCGGTGTGTCCAACGATGGCTGCGGTTTCGCCGGGTTCGATGGAGAAGGTTACATCGCGGAGAACCCAGTCTGGGGGTGGGGTGCCGCTTGCTGCATTGCTCTTGGAGAGTGAAGAGCCAGCCGAGCTTTGCTCGACTGGGCGGCCGAGGGCGACCGCCCCTACATGGTCTGTGCCCGTCCCGGCATGGGCCTTGCCTTCCCCACCAGCGTTGCTGATTTCCTCCGACGCGTCGCGGTAGGCGAACCAGACGTGATCGAATTCGATGCGGCCGGGGCCAGTGGAGCGCTTGGTTACGGCGGGCGAAACGACCTGCACGGGCGTGTCGAGTAATTTGAAGATGCGTTCGCTCGCGGCCATCGCAGATTGCAGGATGTTGTATTTTTCGCTGAAGTCCATGATCGGGCGGAAAAACCGCAGGGCGTATTGAATAAAGGCGACCAGCACGCCCAGCGAAGCGGCGGTCGATACCAGGCGGAAGGCGACGAGCGTCTTCGAATTGAAACTCACGGCAACGCTGTTGACACGGATGTTTCGCATGATGTCGCCGCCGCCGAACCAGATTACGCAGGCGATTGCAATCGCGGAAAGAATCTCGACCGCCGGATAGTAGACCGAGTAAGCCATGATCGCGTCTTTGTAAGCTTCCATGTGAACGCGATTAATTTCTTTGAAGCGGTCGTAGGCCTTGCGCTCGCGGTTGAAGAGTTGCAATACAACCATTCCGCTGACGTGTTCCTGCAGGTAGGAGTTGATGCGGGCAATAGCGACGCGGATGCGGCGGTAGGAGTCGCGCACACGGTCGCGAAAAATCTTTGTGGAATAAACGATGAATGGCAGCACGGCGAAGGTGATGAGCGCCAGCTTCCAGTTCATGCACAGCATGACGCCGAGGATGCCGAAGAGTACAAAAAGATCTTCGAAGATGGAGACGACGCCAGAGGTGAACATTTCGTTCAAGGCGTCCACGTCGGTGGTGACGCGCGTGACCAGGCGGCCGACTGGATTTTTGTCGTAGAAGGCGACGTGCAGGCGCTGCAGGTGGCGAAAAATCTGGCGGCGGAGATCGAACATTACTTTCTGGCCGGTCCACTGCATGAAGTAAGTCTGCAGGAATTCGAGCAGGAAACTGAAGATCAGCAATCCGACATAGATCGCCGCGATCTGCGCGATGCCGGTAGTTGCATGCGGGCTGAGCCAGCTCCATATGCCGGAGGAGGTGCTCGTAGCTGCGACCTGGGGCGCGAGATAGCGATCGATGGCAATTTTGGTGAGATAGGGGCCGAGCACGTCGGCGAGAGATTTCAAGACGATCGATGCCAGCGCGAGCGCGACATGCCAGCGATAGGGCCGGAGGTACTTCAACAGCCGCGCCATCAGGCGGCGGTCATAGGCTTTGCCTAATACTTCTTCTTCCTGAGACATCTGTTTTCTTGAACCGCGATGAGGCAGTTGCTTACAGAGTAGTTTAAATTACGGTACCTCGATACCGTACTTCGATATGGATGGCGGGATGGGGCTTGAAGATGGAAAAGGTTTGCTGCCGGTGCGTCGACTGCAGATGGGATAATGGTCAAGATGCCTCTGGGGACCTATGTTTCCGTTCCGTTCTGCCGCACGAAATGCAGCTACTGCAATTTCGCCTCTGACGTGTTTTCGCGGGCGGTGTTTGAGCGATACGTGGATCGGGTTTGCGCCGATATTGAAAAAGCTCGGCAGGTCGCCGAGGAGATGGGCGGGAGGTTTGAGCGCAAGATCGATTCCATTTACCTTGGCGGCGGGACGCCGACGGTGCTCGATGCTGGGCAACTGGAGCGAATCTTCAATGTGGTGCGGCAGCAGTTTGAGGTTGAAACCGGCGTAGAAGTCACGGTGGAATGCGCTCCCGGCTCGTTGACAGCGAGTGTCGTGGAGAGCCTGCTGCGGTGTGGTGTGAACCGTGTGAGCCTGGGAGTGCAGTCGTTTGTGGATCGGGAAGCGGCGGCTGTTGGCCGTCTGCACAAGCGCGCGACCGTGCTTGAGGACATTGCGCGCCTGCGCGCAGCGGGGATCTCGAACATCAATATTGATCTCATTGCGGGGTTGCCGCACCAGACAGCGGAAAGCTGGGCGTTTTCCGTGACGGAAGCGATTGCGACCGGCGCGCAGCATGTGAGCGTCTACATGCTCGAGGTTGACGAAGATTCACGGCTGGGAAGCGAGGTGCTGGCGGGAGGCACGCGCTATCATGCGCACTTCGTTCCGGATGAAGATGCCACAGCGGATTTTTATCTTGCGGCGTGTGAGCGACTCAACGCCGCGTGCATTGCGCAGTATGAGATTTCCAACTTCGCGCGTGAGGGCTTCGAGTCGCGGCACAACTTGAAATATTGGACGCGGCAACCCTACTTCGGTTTCGGCGTGGATGCGCACTCGATGCTGCTTGCAAACCGGGAAGGGCACGACTTTAGAGGCAGAGGAAAACATCGCACAGCCCGCGAAGGCTTACCTCAGGCGCTGAAGCGCGGACCCATTTTGGACGACTTAGCGGCACGAGTGGAACTCGTGCACTTCCCAAACCCGACCGATACAGACTCTTCCCGCAGCTTCTTTAGTCGTGCCGATCAAGAGCACACAAAAGAACAGGGCTTTAGTCACCGCATCATCGATGCAGTACGATTCTCAACCGCCTGTTCCCTGGATCAGTACATGGTCGAAGCAAAGTTACAGTGCACCGCGGTCTCGCACGGGGCGGCGTTGGAAGAAAGTTTTTTTCTCGGATTGCGGGTGGTGTGTGGCATTGATCTGAAAGATCTTTCCGCAAAATTTGGCACTGAGGCCATCGACAGCGCCCGCGCCGCTATCGTAGAACTTGTCGAGGGCGGGCTGATGCAACGGCATGGAGATTTCGTTTCTCTGACGCCGAAAGGACGGCTGCTCTCCAACGAAGTATTTCAACGGTTCCTTTCCCCGAACGAATCTTCTGAAACTGTGCCGAGCGGCGTTTCTCACTGAGGCGATCCTGTTACCTTCGTCCTCTTTTGTCTGCATGAAGCTTGGTGTCTCATGAAGTTGGGGCAGTGTGCATACCGGGCGGTCGGTTCAAGGAATTTTCTTTCGTCACCTACAATAATCTCAGGGCGAACTTCGTGAGACGGCGTCATGCCTGGCTGGAGGAGTCGTGGATTTTCAATTGAGTGACGAGCAGCAGCAGCTGAAGAAAAGCGTTCGCGAATTTGCCGAGCGCGAGATCGCGCCCAACGTCATGAAGTGGGACGAGGCCTGCGAATTTCCGCAAGCCATTATCAAAGAATTGGGCAAGCTCGGATTGCTGGGGATTGTTTTCCCCACGGAATACGCGGGCGCCGGCATGGGGTACGTGGAGTATGTGATCGCCATCGAAGAATTGTCGCGGGTGGATGGCTCGGTGGGCATTATCGTGGCGGCGCACACTTCGCTCTGCTCGAACCATATTTTTCTTGCGGGTAACGAAGCGCAGAAAAAGAAATACGTCAGCAAACTGGCGACTGGCGAATTTATCGGAGCGTGGGGGCTGACTGAGCCTTCCTCGGGATCGGATGCGAGCAGCGCCCGCATGACCGCGCGGCGCAAGGGAAAAGATTGGGTGCTGAACGGCACCAAGACTTTCTGCACCAATGGTCATTATGCGGATGCGATTGTGGTGATCGCTGTGACCGACCGGGCAGCCGATACTCATGGTCTTTCTGCGTTTGTTGTGGAGAAGGATACGAAGGGTTTTCGTCCGGGGAAAAAAGAAAACAAGCTCGGTTTACGCGCCAGCGACACGGCGGAGATGATTTTTGAAGATTGTGTAATTCCTGGCGAGAATCTTCTGGGGAAGGAAGGCGACGGGTTCATCGACGCGATGCGCGTGCTCGATGGCGGCCGCATTTCGATTGCGGCTCTGTCGTTGGGCATGGCGCAGGGCGCGTACGAGGCGGCGCTGATGTATTCCAAGGAGCGGCACCAGTTCGGCAAGGCGATCTCCGATTTTCAGGCGATTCAGTGGAAGCTAGCCGATATGGCCACCGAGATTGATGCGGCACGCTTGCTCACGATGCGCGCAGCGTCGATGAAAGACGCAGGCATGAAGACGACGCTGGAGTCATCGATGGCGAAACTATACGCGAGCGAAGTTGCCGTGAGGTGCGCCAATGAAAGTGTGCAGATTCACGGCGGATACGGGTTTATTAAAGACTATCCGGCGGAGAAGTTTTATCGCGACGTGAAGCTGTGCACGATTGGCGAAGGGACCAGCGAGATTCAGCGGCTGGTGATTGCTCGGCAGTTGCTGAAGGAGTGAAGGTTCTGGGTTGTGTGTCTGGTTAGCCTGCGATTTGGAGCTAGGCGAATAGGGCCTCCATAAGCCGGCTTATCAATGGCTATCGAGCCTGCGAGTCACTTCTCGCATTGCCGGAGCTCACCCAGCGTCTCGCCTTTTTGCGCAATGCAAGCAGCGCGCCAGGATCGCATTGTGCCATCCGATCTTCGGCTACCTGAGCAATATTGCTCAGCGCCAGCCCGCCGGGAGGGAAATAGTCCTAATAGTAGCGGCGGTACAGCTTGCGGGTGCCGTTTGTCGCGCAGTGAGTCGTGACGGAGTCCGGCACAGCATCCGGGTCTCACTCGAATGGATTGAGTGTCTACATGGGAATCCCGCTCGCTGCTCGGCGACTTGAGTTACGACCGTGCGAGGCTCGCCATTTGCGGCTCGAGCCGGTCGTTAGCAAGGGGACACCATGAACGCTTTTGACAGGCAAGTTGACGGCAAAGCGGATTCCGAAAATTTCGACAGAAAGCCGGCGCCTGGGTCGTCTTCGAGTACGTGGACTTTGCGCTCGTCTTTCGTTGGGCCGCAGGGAGTTCGCTCCGGCTGGAGCATGCTGATTTTTACCGTGATTCTTGGGGTCGAAGTCCTCGTAACCCGCGTTCCTGTCAACCTACTTTTGCACTCCATGAAGCTTAACCCAAGTCTCGAAGCCTGGAATCCCGCGGTCGCAGCCGGTATTTTGGCGCTTCTCGTTCTAGTCGCTACCGCCATCATGGCGAAGATCGAAGGGCGTCCGGTGCTTTCCTACGGATTCATCGACAAACGCAGACTGGCGCGATTCGTGCTGGGGATTGTGGGAGGCATTGCGGCGCTCTCTGCTTTGGTTCTCGCGCTGAAAATGAGTGGCTGGTTGATCTTCGATGGGCGAGCATTGCATGGCAAGAGCGCGTGGAGCTATGGACTGCAGTGGGGTGTCGCCTTTCTGCTCACAGCCTTGTTCGAGGAGTCGCTTTTGCGCGGCTATCTGCAATCTACGCTGACGCGAGGTGTCGGTTTCTGGTGGGCCGCGGTGCTGCTATCACTGGCTTTCGGCGCCACTCATCTGCCCAACCATGGAGAATCGCCGATCGGTATTCTTTCTGTCGTGGGTGCCGGTCTGTTGTTTTCGTTGAGCCTATGGCTGACCAAGTCGCTTTACTGGGCGGTGGGACTGCACGCTGGTTGGGACTGGTCACAGTCCTATCTTTATGGAGTAGCCGACAGCGGCCAGGTCGCGAGGGGGCACTTGTTCGCGACTCACCCCTCGGGTGGGCTGATCTGGAGTGGTGGCCCGACCGGGCCGGAAGGCAGTATTTATGTGATCCCGACCATGGCAATTATCGCGCTAGGTTTGTGGATCGCCTGGAGCCCACGTCGCGCAAGGAGCTGGTCGCGATAGCGACACGTCCTTGAAGAACATTCAGGCCCATCTAAGGCAACCGAATCGTTTGACTATTCCGGATTGACGCCGACAAACGCGCTTTTGTCACTAAGATCCGGATTGTCAATCATTCGGAAACTGACCCACGCCGTGGATTTCTTCTTCCTCGTCCTCTGCTTTACACTGATCGCTTGACCCAACCCGTCCAGACATGGATTGACTCTCTTCGCTCCGGCGACGTGCGCACGCTGGCTCGGGTCATTTCGATTGTGGAGAATCGTGCGCCGGGGTGGTCTGAGTTGCTGAAGGCGATGTTTCCGCACAGCGGGAGGGCGCGCGTGCTCGGGCTGACCGGGCCGCCGGGGGCGGGGAAGAGTACTCTGGTCGATCAACTGGCGCGCTTTTATCGCAAGGAAAATCGGACGGTGGGGATTATTGCGGTCGATCCGACCAGTCCATACACGGGTGGGGCGATTCTGGGCGATCGGATTCGCATGCAGGAGCATTTCTCCGATCCGGGGATTTATATTCGAAGTATGGCGACGCGCGGGTCGCTCGGCGGGCTGGCTCGAACGACGTCCGATGTGACCACGGTGCTGGATGCTTCCGGGCGCGACCTCATCATGATTGAGACCGTCGGTGTGGGCCAGGATGAGGTTGATATTGTGCGGCTGGCCAACATCACGATTGTGATTCTGGTTCCGGGGATGGGCGATGATGTGCAGACGATTAAAGCCGGCATCATGGAAATTGCCGACATTTTCGTAATCAATAAGAGCGACCGCGACGGAGCTGAGCACGTGGAGCGGGAGATCAGAACGCTGCAGTCGCTGGCGATGCGTCACGATGGCTGGACGCCGCCGATTGTGAAGACGGTTGCCAGTGAAGGAAAAGGAATCGAAGAACTGGCGGCGGCGATCGAGAACTATGAAGAGTATCTGCAGAAAGAAAATCTCGCGTTGAATAAGAGCGTCGAGAACTGGCAGGAGCGTTTGGTGGAAATGCTGCGCGATGCTTTGTTTGAAAAAGCACGGGCGCAGATGGTCGACGGCGGAATGGCGCGATATGCTGCCGAGGTGGCGGAGCACAAGCGCGATCCGTATACGGTGGTCGAGGAGATTGTTGGGGGGATGGGAAGGTGAAGGGGATCAGCAGATTCCCTTCGGCAAGCTCAGGGCAGGCTCTCATGGCTGGCTGAGGCTTGGGCGTCGGAATGACAGGCCGTTTCCTCCTGTCTCGCTACGCTCGCGCGTCGGATGACAACGTTTTTTTCTGCTTCGTTCGGGCGTCGGAATGACAGAGGGAATTATGGAATGCAGCATTGATCATCTCGGGATTGCGGTGAAGTCGCTGGCAACTGCGAAGGTGATCTACGAGAAGCTGGGGCTGAGCGTTTCTCCGGAAGAGACGGTGGAGCAGGAACAGGTGCGAGTGGTGATGATTCCGACAGGCGAGAGCCGATTGGAATTGTTGGAGGCGACTTCTGAGAGTTCGACCATCGCCAAGTTTATTGCCAAGCGGGGCGAAGGATTACATCACGTTTGCCTGCGGGTTCGGGATTTGCCCGCGGTCGTCGAGCGTTTGAAGAGAGACGGTGTGCGCCTGGTTTCAGACGAAATCAAAACCGGGGCGGGCGGACATAAATACGTGTTTGTCCATCCAACGAGTGCCGGTGGAGTTTTGCTGGAGTTAGTTGAGGGATAAGAAATCGGCCACGGATTCTCACGGATTTTCACAGATAAACCAAGAATCTTTCGATGCTTCTTCTCGCAATCGATACTTCGGGGAAACAAGGGAGCATCGCGCTGGCGCGAGCCGGCGAGCCCACCGCTGAAAGTGGCGACTTCGAGGTGATTGAGATTACGCCTCTGGTCGGCGGTACCTTCTCCGCGCAACTTATTCCGCAAATCTCCGAACTGCTCTCTCGCAATGGGTTCACCAAGAACGGCATTGGCGGTTTTGCGGTTAGCGCTGGGCCGGGATCGTTCACTGGGTTGCGGATTGGATTGGCGGCAGTTAAAGCTCTGGCTGAGGTGTTGGGTCGGCCGATCGCGGCGGTCTCGCTGCTGGAGGCTTGCGTGGTTGCGAGTCCTGCTCAAGGCAAGGTCATGTCGGTTCTGGATGCGGGACGGGGCGATGTCTACGTAGGGGAGTATGAAATTCCGGCCGACGCCGCACAGGTTCCGCGAGAGCGAATGCTGGGCAGAAGTCAGTTTCTTGCGCAGGCGAAGGGCTGGACCGTGGTTACTCCAGATTCCGTTCTCGCCGAGGTCGCCCGAGCGGTAGGTCTGACAGTTTCAATTCTCGCGCCCATCTCTGCCGCCGATGTTGCTCGACTGGGTTGGATCAAAATTCAGCGTGGTCAGACGGTAACTCCCGAGCAGTTGGAGGCCAACTATATTCGACGCACGGACGCCGAGATGCTCGAAAGAATCGGTTCCTAGCTTGCTTGTGCGACGGGCCAATGCCGATGACGTTTCTCGAATCATGGACCTGGAGCGCGAGAGTGCGACCGCCGCGCATTGGTCGCGGCAGCAGTACGAAGGCATCTTCGCAACTAGCAATCCAAAATCAGTGGAGCGCGTGGTCTTGATCGCGGAGGATGAAGCGGCTGAGGAGGAGTCGGAAATTTTCGGATTCCTGGTCGCGCGGCGAGTCGATGTGGAGTGGGAACTTGAGAACATTGTCGTCGCCAACGGTATGCGCCGCAGAGGAACGGGCACGTTGCTGCTTACTGAGTTGATTACTCAGGCGCGGGCGGCAGGCGGGTGCGCGATTTTTCTCGAGGTTCGCGCGTCGAATCAAGATGCGCGCGCTTTCTATCAAAGAACGGGGTTTGAAGAGGCGGGCGTGCGAAGTGGCTACTACGCCGCGCCTGCTGAAAATGCGGTTCTTTACCGCCTCAGGTTGACTTAGCTGTTACCCAGATTAGGGATTTCTCATATCGAGACTGCACCAATAATTTGGCATTGAACCGATTTTGGGGCTGTGGTAGTTTGGGGCCAGTGAATCCCGGTTTGGAGGTCCGCTGGATGCTGACTTCGAAGGACTCTCTGCTGACCAACGACGAATTTCGCAAGCTGGCCCAGGAGCATATGCAGTATTCTACTCGGCTCGATTCTCTCACTCAAAAACGTTATCTCAGCGAAGACGAAAAGCTGGAAGAAGTCCGGCTGAAGAAGCTGAAGCTGCGGCTAAAAGATCAGATGCAATCGATCGAGCGGCAGTTCCGGCAGCAGTACGGGGCGCACGTAGCGTAATTTTGTTTGACCAACTGGAAGCGGCTGTCGCCGCTCAGGTAAACTTCTATCTACTCCGAGGCGCTCATCAGCGCCTTTCTTTATTTACACTTACGATTTGAGCCTGCATTTTTTCCGATTGAAGCTCAACCAGTTAGGCTCGCCACTGCTCTATAATGAGGCTGCTTCTAATGGTTAGAGACGGCTACTTTTACGGGCTGGCGTTCGTCGCCGCCGGAGTTCTCGTCGGCTGGCTGACTCAGCCGGCTTGGGCCGTGGTGCCGCTACTGCTTGCGGTTTTTTTTCTGTGGTTTTTCCGTGACCCCGAACGGGTGATTCCCGACGCCGCAGATGCAGTGGTTTCGCCAGCAGATGGAAAAGTTACGGATGTCTCAGACATAACCATCGGCGAGGCAAAGAAGGTTCGCATTAGCATTTTTCTCAGCGTTTTCGATGTGCATGTGAACCGATCCCCGATTGCAGGATTCGTGCGGGAGGTGCGCTACCAGCGCGGAAAATTCCTGAATGCAATGAATCAAGCGTCCGCGGAGCAGAACGAACAAAATATCGTGAGCGTAGAGGGCGATGGGCAAACGGTGGTCTTCAAACAGATTGCTGGGTTGCTGGCGCGGAGAATTGTTTTCAATCCGAAAGTGGGGGATCGCGTGGAGCGGGGCCAGCGCGTGGGACTGATCAAGTTTGGATCGCGGGTGGATGTGGTGCTCGACGCGTCCGCCGCCCTGCAGGTGAAAGTGGGCGACCGGGTTCGAGGTGGTGCAAGCGTTTTGGCTCGCCTGCAAGCGGAGAGCGAAGTGCGAAAGAACGAACCGGCAACGGCGGCAAGCTATTCTGTCACCGAAAGGGGACGCTGATGGAACTTCCAGTTCCAAATCGCCGGGGGGGCGACCGCCATCCGCGCCGCATGCGCAAGGGGATGTACATTCTTCCGTCGCTTTTCACGACGGGGAATATGGCAGCGGGGTTCTATGCCATCCTCGAGGTTGTCCATGCCAGTGCGGCGACATGGTGGCATTTGGACAATGCCGCGAAGGCGATTGGATTTGCGGTTTTGTTCGATGGGCTGGATGGACGCGTGGCGCGCATGACCGGCACCAGCAGCGACTTTGGGAAAGAACTGGATTCTCTTGCCGATGTGATCACGTTTGGAGTTGCTCCGGCGATGTTGGCCTGGACCTGGGGATTTCATCTGATGCCTCCGGTTGCGCTGACCGAGTGGAACATCAAACTGACGCAGCTGGGCGCGATCGCGAGCTTTTTATTTCTGATGGCGGGAGCCAGCCGCCTGGCGCGTTTCAACATCACGACGAACCCGCAGCCCTCGAACCCCGGACGACCGGGGAAGAAATATTTTGTGGGGATGCCGATTCCGGCTGGGGCCGGAGTGATCGCGGCTGTGGTGCATTTTCAGAGCGGCGAACCGGTTGAATCCTGGTACACGGCTCTGACCTGGCTGGCGATGGTGACCGCTGTTGGCTATCTGATGGTGAGCACCTGGCGGTTTTACAGCTTTAAGGACATCGATTTCCGTTCGCGGCATCCTTTCCGTTTGATCATTCTCTTTGGCGCGCTGTTCGCCGGTGTTTGGTTCTTCTCGAAGCCTGTGCTGTTTGGAGTGGCTTTGCTCTACACGTTTTCCGGCGTCTTCTGGCGCCTGCAGTGGATCTTCCGTCGCCGAAACACGCCGCCTCCGCCGCCGGTTTACAAGGAGGCTTCGCAGATTTCATGAGCAGTCCCACCAAAATCGCGAGCTCGCCTTCGCCTTCTGCGCGCGGACAACTCTTTCGAGCGGCCATCGTGGGCGCGGCCACGCTCAAAGGCAAAGAAGTTGCCGAGATGCTGAACGAGCGGAACTTTCCTGCCGTCGATATCCGTCTGCTCGACGATGATGAGTCGATCGGCCAACTGGAGGCGGCGGGCGACGAGATCAACTTTATTCAGAGCGTGCGCGCGGAGCAGTTTGGCCGCGTGGACTTCACATTCTTTGCCGCGGACGCCGAGTGCACACGCCAGAACTGGAAACGTGCCCGCGATGCCGGCAGTGCGATCATCGATCTTTCGGGCGCGTTGGAAGATGAACCCGGCGCTACCGTGCGTTCGGTTTGGCTGGAACGCGAGCGGGGAGAGATGTGGCAACCCGAGTTGCAGCCGGCTCCGTGCGTAGTGGCGAATCCCGCGGCCGTGACGTTGGCTCTGCTGTTGCTTCGTGCGCGCAAGGCCGGAGCGATCCGCAGCGTGGTGGCGACGATTTTTGAGCCGGCCTCAGAACAAGGACAAAAAGGCATGGACGAGTTGCATCAGCAGACAGTGAATTTGTTGTCCTTTCAGCCGCTGCCCAAGGATGTGTTCGACACGCAAGTCGCGTTCAACATGGTTTCGCGTTACGGGCAGAAATCCCAGCGGTCGATCGAGACGACAGAAGCGCGGGTGCAGCGCCACTACCTTAAGATTGCCGGAGCGGACGCTCCGCATCCGGCTCTGATGGTATTGCAGGCCCCGGTGTTTCACGGCCACGCTGTGTCGATTTTCCTGCAGTTGGAACAGCCGGTTGATCAAGAAAAATTATTACAGGCTCTCGCTGGAGATCATGTGACGCTCGCGGGAGCGGACGACGAATCTCAGCCGAGCAATGTGAATACGGCGGGGCAGGGAAATATTCTGGTTTCGCTCAAGGGCGAGCCATTCCAGCCGAATGGAATCTGGCTGTGGGCGGCAGCGGATAACCTGCGGATTGCGGCCATCACTGCGGTGGAGTGTGCGGAAAGTATGATCGCGACTCGCCCGATGGGAAAAATTCAGTGAAGCTTGCTAGCGCCGCCGGGCTTTTATTGGCGGCCTGCGCCGGTTGCGGATACCACACTGCCGGCCACGCGGTGCAACTTCCGGAGAATGTCAAAACCATCGCTGTTCCAGCATTTACTAACGCAACCAAAACTTACCGCGTCGAACAGTTGCTGACTGCGTCGGTGGTGCGCGAGTTCACCACGCGCACGCATTACCACATTTTGAATGAGACCGGCGAGACCGCGGATGCTACGCTGCGGGGCACGGTGCTCTCCACTTCCGCTTCGCCGCTTACTTATAATTCCGCGACCGGGCAGGCTGCCAGCGTTCTAGTAGTGGTGAGCATGAAGGTGTCGCTGACCGATCGCAAGGGGAACGTGCTGTACCAGAATCCCGCGTATCTGTTTCGCGAGCAGTATGAAGTTTCTCAGGATCTGGCCAGCTTCTTCGAAGAAGATTCTCCGGCCATTCGGCGACTCTCTCAGGATTTCGCACGGACCCTCGTCTCTAATATTCTGGAGGGGTTCTAGGGTGGTAGAGTTGGGGCTCAGGTCTCAGGTTTTGGGTCTTAGGTTTGGGTCTCGGGGACCTGAGATCATTATTCGGCACATGGCGCCTAAGACCTGAAACCTAAGACCAACGACTAACGACTAACGACCAACGTCAAGATTCTGATGCGAGCTTTTGCCCAGGCCGAACGCTTTGTCAGCGAACTTGAGTCGCGTAAGCTGCGTCCGGCGTACGTGTTCGTGGGCGATGAGGCTTTCTTCCGCAAGCGCTTTCGCGATGCGATCCTCGAACACCTGGTTCCGGTCGACCTGCGCGACTTCAGCTTGTTCGAGTTCGATCTCGCTGAAAACGATCTGGCCGAAGTTCTTGACCGCGCTCGCACGCCCTCGCTGATGGCTCCATTTCAAGTCTTCTTCGTGCGCGGGGTAAAGAATCTTTTTGGACGCGGCTCGAATGAAGAAAAGTTGGCGGCCATCGAGGAATATTGCAAGAATCCGAATCCCGATGCGTTGATTGTGTTCGTGGCCGACCACATCAGCATTCCCGCCGACGTCCGACGCATGGAGATGCAGGATAAGGAGCGTTACCAGCGGATTCGCGAAACCATGGGCCAGTACTGCGGAATCGTCGAACTGGCGCGGGTGGAAGAGGGCGAAGCGGTGCGCTGGATTTCCGAGTACTGCGCCAGCCGGCCGGAGCCCGTGAAGATAGATCCCGATGGCGCGCGCGAACTGGTCGATGCGCTCGGCGGCGACATGATGATGATCTCCAATGAACTGGAGAAGCTGATGCTCTACGTGGGCGCGCGAAACCGCATCACGCTGGGTGACGTCGAGACCATGGTTCTTGCCGCGAAGCAGCGCTCGCTGTATGAATTGACCGATGCCATCTCGGCGAAAGACCGCGTGCGCGCGCTGGAAGTGCTGGATGCGATTTTATCCTCGGGCGAGGGCGAGGAAGCGGCCATCGGACATATTTATATGCTGGCGAAAACTTTCCGCCAGATGCTGGTGATTCTTGAACGCAACGTGCGGGACCAGCGCATGCTCTGGGCCGCGCTGTGGCAGGGCTTCCGGGTTCCGCCCTTCGCAGCCGACGATATTATTAAACAGGCTCGCCGCTATAAATCCCGCCGCGATTTGGCGCGTGCGATCCGCCTAGTGGCCAAGGCCGATCTCGCCGTGCGTTCGAATCCGGTGAGCAAGCGTATGGTGCTGGAGCGACTGGTGATCGACCTGACGACCGAGCCGAAAATAGAAACGCCGGGATGGATGCAGGAGCAGTTGCCGGTGTAGTGGTCTCGGTTTTCAGTGGGGTCTAAGCCCTCTCGCGCGAATCGTGAAAATGACCTGGCGACTTCTAATCGACATCCCCTGGATGGCCTTCGTCCTCTATTGGACGATCAGCGCGCTGAATACCAAGCCGACCGAAAAGAGGGAATCGTTTGCGGCGCGCTACGGCATCATGTTCCTCGAAGTGGTCGGCTTCGTTTTTCTCTTCAAGGATTCCGCCGACATCGGCTTTCTGGGCCAAAGAGTAATCCCGAGGAGCTTTGGTATCGGCGTGACCGCGGTAGCGCTTACTTGGGCTGGCATCGCGCTGGCGATTTGGGCGCGTTGGCATCTGGGCCAGTACTGGAGCGGACGAATCACAATAAAAGAAGATCACAAACTGATCCGCACCGGGCCGTATGCGCGCCTGCGGCACCCGATCTATTCCGGGCTGGACCTGGCGGCGATTGGTTCCGCTCTCGCAATCGGCCGCTGGCGTTGCGTGGTCGGTGTCTGTGTTATCGTTGGCGGTTTTTGGATCAAGGCTAAGAGGGAAGAGGCGATGCTAGGCAGGAAGTTCGGCGCGGATTTTGAGGAGCATCGGCGGCAGACGGGATTCTTGCTTCCTAGTTTTCGGCGCGGTGTTTAAGAGTATGCACAAGGACTGTTTTCGGTCTGGGTCAGAGCCGATCTTTCCAATATCCGGGACGGCGGTGTCCGTGTGCCACGGCTAGGACTTGAACGAAGGTCTCCTTCTCGCGATAGATAATCGCAAACGGAAAGCGCCGAATGACGAACTTATGAGTGCGGTATGTGCTACGCGGCCAACGTCGAGGGGACGCGACTACTAAATCGATTGCCCGGTCCAATTCAGCGACAAAGTTGAGGGCCGCAGTTTGATTCCGCTCCAAGTACCAGGCTACAGCGGATTTCAGCTCTAGAAGTGCTGCGGGGTGAATTTCGAGCGGCTTAGCGCTCATCGAGGATGTTCGATATTTGTCGGCGCGCTTCCGCCCACGGAACGAGTTTTACCTTACCGGAATCCAGTTCCTGAATCCGGCGCGCGATCTCATCGTTCCATTCCTCTTCTGCGGAGGCGTCAACGACATCGTCGAGGCTTTCAAGAAGAGACCCGGCCATGGCGGCGCGGGCTTCAACCGGAAGTGCGAGCACTTTCTTTAGCAGTTCTGAGACGTCCTGCTTCATAAGAGTATTTTACCTCGGAGGTAACTGCTCCCTGATCAAATTCTCCAAAGCAAAACGGTATACCCTCCTGGGCCTGCAAATCGAAGCAGAAATCAGATTCCTCACCGCTGAAAGCGGTTCGAAATGACAACCTAAGTTCTTCGGTGATAGGTCTCAGCGTTCTCCGACACCTTGTAATCGGATCCCGCCGCCTAAGACCTAAAACCTAGAACCTGAGACCCGCCCCTAAAACCACAGACCCCACAACCAATCCACGCTGGCGTGAGTGATCGTCGAGGCGGGGACGCGGCGATGCTCGCGCCAGGCGCGGCCGTAAAAAATTCCGGCGATGGTTGCCAGCAAGACGTAGGGCCAATTGAAATGAGTGGAGCGTTTATTGAAGTGTGAGAGTCCGAACAGGATGGACGCGATCAGCAGAGCCGGATGCCGGCCGACGCGGCGCTCCAGCAGGTTTTGCAACCAGGCGCGGAAGTAGAGTTCCTCGGGGACGGCGGTGAAGAAAAATATCGCGACCCAGCGCAGGAGGGTGGCGCCGATTCCCGGCAGATTTCGATGGGGATGGATGAACCCCAGCGCGAGACCCAGGACAAGAACGATTGGGGCGAAGAAAAGCAGTTCGTGCAGGCCGGTCCTCCAGTCGCTCCACTTAAAATGAAAATCGAAGCCGGTCCCGCTCAAGCGGCGGATCGCAAGAAATCCGTACAAGCCGGCATCGACGAGAAATAGTTCATTCAACGCTCGCAGGCCGGGAGGCCAAGCGCTGTCGAACCAGCGCAAATCGACGGCCAAGCCGAACAGCAGCAAAATGAACCAGTCGCGCCAGTCGCCACGCTGTTCGGGATCGACGGCGGCGGCGCGCAACAGCAGCCACGCGATCGCGACAGGCAGCAGCGCGTAAAGCGCGAACCACGCCCACTGAAACATGTGGTCGGAGGTTGTAACTATCACGTAGGGAACGACCAACAAGGCCGGAACAGCCAAGCGCACGGTTGCGGGCCAGCGGGTCACGGCACGCGCGACGCGCTCCGCGGCACAGCCGAATAGAACCGCCGGAGCAAGTTCCAAGGCAAGCGCGACAATCGCGACCGGCGTTACGTTCTGCATGACGACATCTTAAACCGGTGTAGGATCTGGCTCTGGAAACCGAATCTTTCGCGGTGAGCATCGGCACCGGTGTGGTAATTTGCTCACCGCGAAGTTTCTTTGCCAGTTCGAAGCCACTCATCTTCGGCAGCATAACGTCGAGCACAATCGCGTCGAACTCATATCCGCGGGCCAGTTCCCACCCCTCGCTTCCGTTCGCGGCACACGCCACATCGTAACCCTCTTCGCCCAGGCCAGGGTGCAGCAGTTCCAGCATTCGGGGTTCATCTTCAACCACAAGCAGCTTCACGGAGTTCCAGACTACATCCTAAATTTATTGAGCCCAACCAGAAGAGCGCCTGGCATCCAAATTCGTAGCGGGACGGCTGAAACGAATCAATCGACTAAAAATGTAAGGAAGTCCGAGCGGTCGAGGAACCGCAGAGATTTTGGAGGCGCGGGTCGGAATCGAACCGACGCATAAAGGTTTTGCAGACCTCTCCCTTACCACTTGGGTACCGCGCCCCTGCTCACTACGTTAGCTTTCTACGACAAAAAAGTCCATCTGATTGGGGAGGGTCTCAAGAGAAAAACTGGAGCGGGAGACGGGGGTCGAACCCGCGACATCGACCTTGGCAAGGTCGCGCTCTACCACTGAGCTACTCCCGCGTTGCACTCAGATTACGCCCTGATTATAAACGAGGCATTCGCCAGCGGCAACGTGTGTGCAAGACCTTGCGCGTGGCCCGCGACCTCTAACCTCTCCACTGCGGATCTTCTTCGGGTTGAACAACATGGCCGTCGCGCATATGAATGATGCGGTCTCCGAACCGGGCTGCCTCAGGATTATGGGTAATCATCAGGACGGTCTGGCCAAGCTCCTGGTTCGACTGCCGCAGCATCCGCAGGACGATGCCAGAATTTTCCGAATCCAGATTGCCGGTGGGTTCGTCCGCCAGCACCACCACCGGTTTATTGACAAGCGCTCGTGCCAGGGCCACGCGTTGCTGCTCGCCGCCGGATAGCTCCGATGGACGATGATTCAGCCGCTTGGTCAGCCCCAACAAATCGCAAATCCGCAGGAAGAACGCCGGATCGCGATCTCCGTTGCCCGAAATCTCCTGAGCGATGGCGATGTTCGAACGAGCATTCAACGTAGGGAGCAGATTAAATTTCTGGAAGACGAAGCCGATCTTGCGCTTGCGCATGCGAGTGCGCTCCGCGTCAGAGAGCGTAGAGAAATCATCGCCGTCAAGAATAACTTTCCCGGAATCGGCGCGCGTCAGTCCGCCTAACAGGTAAAACAGCGTGGACTTGCCGCTGCCCGAAGGGCCGACCACGGTGACGAACTCTCCTTTTTGCACGCTGAAGGAGACGCCACGCAGCGCAGGCACATCCACTTTTCCCACGCGATAGGTTTTGTGTAAATCAATGGCCTCAATGAATGCGCCCATGCCAGCCTTGATCTTACACGACGGAGTTCTTACACGACTGACTTCAGGCCACGCAGGTTGGGTCAGGCTACTCCGACTTGCCGCGGCAGTTGCGAAGGGCGCTGTTGCATTCTCTTGGGGCCTCGCTTGCGCACTAGAAGCAGCCGTATGCGCTCTAGCAGGTCTGCCGGCGCATACATTCCCCGGGTGAGGAACACGTCGGCTTGCGACTCATGGTCATAGACGCGGACCTTGCTGGCAATCAGGATTGCCGGAATTTGAGGCGAGAGACTCTTAATCGCGGCGATCAGCTGCGGACCATCGAGTCCGGGCATCGCCATATCCGTAACCACGAGATCGATTCCTCCCTGTTTAAAGCGTTCCAGGGCGTCCTCGCCGCGCGAGTAACTGGCCACGCGGTAGCCGCGGGTCTCCAGCATGATTTTGCGGTAGGAAAGAGATTGATCGTTGTCGTCAACACAAAGGATAGTGCGCTTGGGCTTCATTCACCGTCCGATTCCATCAGACTGCCTCAATGTGAGCAGCAGCAAGAGCCTGAAAGAATTTTCTCTATTCGCGAAGAATTAAATCAGAAGAGCGAACTGAATCCTATCGGTAAGTGACGCGCACTGTAAAGTGGCGTAGATGCAAATGGCAGAGTGGAGCTATTGACTTTTGTCGCGCTCGCGAAAGCCACGATTCCGCGCCGCTTTCACGCAGCCGCTTCCAAAAAAACTTCGCCGCGCATAATCTCAACCGATTGCCCTCCGACGCGCACGTTAACTACCCGGTTATCGATGCGCGAGGCACGTACAAAAATCCGGCTGGGACGCTTCATCTCGATACCCTGTTCAATCAGCACTCGCTCGTCCGCTTTGGCCACGCCATGCGCGACCATCCACGCCGCAGCGCAGCCCGCGGCGGAACCTGTTGCCGGATCCTCACCGGTGTAAAACAACATGCGTGCGTGCAAGCGGGCATTGCGATCCACGGTTTCCCGTGAAACAAAATAAAAAAACTTTCCTGCGGTCTTAGCGAGATATTCGGCGCCCCCGTTGAGATCGACTTGCAAATTTTGTATGATGTTCAGCGATTTCAACGGCGTCACGATGTAGGGAAGTCCGGTCGAGACAGTTTCGATCGGCAGGGAATCGTCAAAGTCCTCGGCACGCAACCCGAGCGCACGCGCGACCGCTTCGCGATCGTGCCGCATCACAAATGTTGGATCGATCTGCGTCATCTCTCCGAACGCGGGCTCTCCAGCGCGGTCCTCGAAAAGCACCGGCACTTTTCCCACGTTCAACTCCAGCACAATTTTTTCGGCGCCGCCGTTGCCGCGCAATGCAAATGCAGTCCCCAACGTAGGATGACCGGCGAAGGGCAGTTCTTCTCGCACGGTAAAGATGCGCACACGAATTCCACACTCGCGTTCTGTGGCCGCGTCGCGGGGAACAATGAACGTGGTCTCGGACAAATTCATTTCCTGGGCGATGGATTGCATTTCCGCGTCAGATAATCCGCGGCCATCGGCGAATACCGCCAGAGAATTGCCCTCAAGCGGGCGCGAGGAGAAGACATCCCACTGGGTCATCCCCAAAGTTCGTGCTGGTTGGGTTGGGAGTGGCATCTGGAGCCTTCCTTCCTTGATTGCAAGAGCGGCGAATTGCGAGAGCGGCGGCAGGCCAGGGTGACGTTGGCTGCAGACCGTTCAAAAAAAGACAGATGCAGATGGTGGGTGTAGCGATTCAAAAGAAGACAGATGCAGGCGGTCGTTGTAACAATTTAGGGGCCTCGGAGACGCGGACCGTTCTAGGATTTGCACCCTCGCAAGAATCTGCATATACCTCTTGACTTCCCGCTAGAGAGGATTAGCATTGAGGTATCACCTCCGATCCACTTCAGGATCGAATGGGCCGATAGCCAAGGAATGTCACCGCTTCTTGGTTGTCGGCCCATTTAAATTTGGTCGTTAGTCGACGGTCGTCAGTTAGGAGCGCACCATGAACCAGAAACCCGGGAATGCAGGGTCGGAGCTAGGGGGCGCCACAACCCCCGAACCCTCTGCGGCGAATGAGAAGAATGACAATCCAGAACCATCCGCACACGACTTCCGCCCCATTAGGATCAAGGGCGAGCCGCTTTCGGAGACGATTATCCGTGAACGACGCGAGAGGCCTTAGTAGCAGCAAACCTAGCCGTAGGGATCTCAGTGCTGCCTCGAAGATAGCTGGGTGTAAAATTCTCCCGCAATGAGTATCCCCGATTACCAAACCCTCATGCTGCCTCTCCTTAAGGAAGTATCCGACGGGCGAGAACATTCATTCCCGAGCATCGTGGATGCCCTCGCAGCGGAATTCAAACTCTCCGAATACGAACGCCGCGAATTGCTTCCCAGCGGAGGTCAGTTCGTCTTCAACAACCGCGTAGGCTGGGCCAGGACGTATATGAAGAAGGCGGGCCTGCTTTCGGCCCCAAAGCGCGGGGTCGTCCAGATAACCGAGAGGGGTCTAGGAGTCCTCAAAGATAAAAAACCAGTAAACAACAAAACGCTTCGCGGCTTTCCTGAATTTGTCGAATTTCAAAGCAAATCAGCGGACGCGAGAGAATCGGTAGAAACGACGGTCGCCACTGAGCAGCTCGATCCCAGAGAGAACATTGAGGAGGGATATCAGCGAATTAGAAAACAGCTCTCGGCTGAGCTGCTCAAACAAATCAAAGAATGCTCGCCCCAATTTTTCGAGCGACTCGTGTTGGACCTGCTGCTCAAAATGGGCTATGGAGGTTCACGGCGCGATCTCGGAGAGGTCGTCGGGAAAAGCGGCGACGGCGGAGTAGATGTCGAAATCAAGGAAGATAAGCTGGGACTGGATACCGTCTACATACAGGCCAAGCGCTGGAGCGACGGCCAAGTCGGGAGCAAGGAGATACAGTCCTTTGTGGGCGCACTGCACGGGAAGAAAGCGCGCAAAGGAGTTTTCATTACGACCAGCGGTTTCTCCAAGCCCGCAGAGGAGTATGCGCTTAAGATTCAGGACAAGGTAGTCCTGATCAACGGTCCAGCCCTTGCCGACCTGATGATCGAACACGGTGTGGGCGTCTCTACCGACGTTTCCTATGACATCAAAAAAATCGACTCCGACTACTTCACCGAGGAGTAGCTAGGAACCTACAATGGGCACGTTCGGGCCCTGTTTGAGTACATCTCTCAAGCCGGGACCTTTGACCACCCACTCCCTAACCCTCCTCACAACCGACTCGGGTGCCTCCACTTCTAACTCCACCGCCCCATCCTTGTAGGCCCGCGAATAAATCCGCGCCTTTGCTTCCAGCATGGCCAGCACCTTGCCTTCTTTCTGCGGCACGCGTAAATGCACTCGGCTCACTCGATCTTCCTCAATCGTGGCGTCAATGCGCGCCAGCAGGCGATCCAGCCCCGTGCCTTCCACTGCGGAAACATACACTGTCTTGATTCCGTCGGAACCAGTTCCTTGAGACTGAGCGCCTTCGCGCAGAGAGTCGTTGATCAAATTCTCGGCCATTTCTTCATCCAGAAGATCGATTTTATTCATGACCCGCAGTCGCGGCTTCTTCTCAGCCTCAAGTTCTTTCAAGACAATCTCCACCTGCGCGTCCTGCTCGGCGGAAAGGCGGCTGCTCGCGTCAGAAACATGCACAATCAGAGATGCGCGCTGCACCTCTTCGAGCGTGGCGCGAAACGCCGAGACCAGCGTGTGTGGCAGGTTGCGGATGAATCCCACCGTGTCGGACATTAGGATTTTGCGCTTCGAGGGCAGCACCACGGCTCGAATGGTTGGATCGAGCGTGGCGAACATGCGCGGCGAAGAGAGCACTGCGGCTTGCGTGAGCGCATTGAACAGCGTCGATTTCCCTGCGTTGGTGTAGCCAACCAGCGCCACAGTCGCGACCGGCGCGGACTCCCTCCGCTGCCGCTGCTGCGCGCGGATGCGCCGCACGTTTTCCAGTTGCTGTTCCACGTGCCGCACTCGGCGATAAATTTTTCTTCGGTCGGTCTCCAATTGCGTTTCACCGGGCCCGCGCGTTCCGATGCCGCCACCGAGTTGCGACATTTCCACGCCGCGTCCCGCCAGCCGCGGCAGCATGTACTGCAGCTGTGCCAACTCCACCTGCAGCTGGCCTTCGCGCGTCCGGGCGTGGCGCGCAAAAATGTCGAGGATGAGCTGTGTGCGGTCGATCACGCGCCGCTTGACGATCTTTTCGATGTTGCGTTGCTGCGACGCGGTGAGATCGTGGTCGAAGAGAAGCAGGTCGGCGTCGACAGACGCGGCTGCGCCGGCGATTTCTTCGAGCTTGCCTGCACCGATTAAAGTCGCTGGGTCGGGCCGGTCGCGTCGCTGCAGAATTTCGCCGACAACGTTCGCACCTGCGCTCCCCGCCAACGTGCGCAACTCGGCCAGAGATTCATCGGCATCAAATTCTGGAATGGCTGGCTTGTGCCCGTTGGATTTTCCCGCGCTGTGCGAAGGAGCGCCTGGTGCTCCGCTTTTTCCACCCGCCGCCGGCTGCAGTTGGGCAGCCTCACGAGCCGCCTGCGCTTGGGCGGTAACTTTCGCGCCAGAGCGTCCGCGTGTCCGCAACTCAATCCCTACCAGGAACGCGCGCTCCTGATCGTCTTCAGGGCGCACCGTCTTTGTGCCGAGAGGCACACGCGCGGCCGCAGGTGCGCGATCACGGGTCTTCTTGGGATGAGAACTGCGCAAACGGGAAACGCCTTACCCTTCAGTGGCCGAAGCGCTGGCCGCCGGAGGCGTCGCCCCTGAAACCGACGATGACGCCGCCGCAGCCATCGAGGCACCCACCGCCTTCGCGTCGGGATGCCCTGCATGTGCGCCATGCGTTTGCGCCTGCGACATTGTCCGGCCCATGACAATCGTCGAAATGGCGTGCTTAAAGATCAACTGTTCCTGTCCGTTGGCCTCGAGCACCACGGAATATTTATCGAAGGAACGAATCCGGCCCGTCAACTTTACTCCGCTCAGCAGATAAATCGTAATGCTCAACCGCTCTTTGCGGGCCGTATTCAGGAACGAATCCTGGATATTCTGCGCCGGCTTGCCGTTATCCATAGCCGATCTCCTTAAATGCTTTTGAACTGCATCCTTCCAATCTTCGCCTCCGGCAATTGCCTCGGGCGAAGCTCATAACAACAGCGAGTTCCTCGCGGCTTTCCGCTAAGGAACATGGGGGGACAATCTGCCTTTTCACAGCCCGGTTTCCCAAGGTCGCGTAGCTGGCAGATAACTGCGAGTACAATACGGCGTCCGTCAGTTCTTTTCAACCTGGAACTTAAGGAAATCGGTATTCTCCTAGTCTTGGCAGAGCCCACAATGGACCCGGCTAAGTTGCCTGTGCCGAGGCGGGAGGCCGGTTGGCTCTGCTCGGAACGTTTCTCTCCTCGCCAAGGGCGCCGAAACGATTGTCCCGACGTTGTGTACAATCGCGCGTTGGGCGATTCCGACCCTGACATAGATCCTGACTTTCGCAGGTCTCAGGTTGTGAGCCTTAGGATTAGCCTAAGACCTAACACCTAATACCTAAGACCATAGACCTGAGTAAACATAGATAAGCGAGGGTATTCATGGCACACGCGGGTTTCGCCGTTTTCTTTGGTCCCCAGATCCACTTTCCCCAGGATTTCAACACGAACTTTCTTATGCTCGTGCGCTGGATACACTTCCTCGCCGGCATCACCTGGATTGGCCTGCTTTATTTCTTCAACCTGGTGAACGTCCCCCTGATGAAGGAACTTGACGCCTCCACAAAAGGCAAAGTGATGCCCGCACTGATGACGCGCGCCCTCATGTGGTTCCGCATGTCGGCTGCGCTAACCGTGCTGGCTGGGCTGATTTATTGGGGAAATATCGTGGCTGCTGACGCCCACAACGCCCAGCTTGAGGGATTCGCCGGTGCGTCTTCCGGCACCGCAATGGGCAGCTTCTTTGCGATCTGGACGATCGTCTGGGGACTGCTCTACGCGTGCCTGATACCCGGAAAGGGAGTTTTCGACAAAGGAACCTTCATCGGCGTGGTCTATGCCGTGATCACTGCCGCGGCTGCGTGGCTCTTCCTGAGCTTAAACAGCCACGGTTGGGAGAGCAACCGTCTCCTCTCCATCGGTATCGGCGGTGGCATCGGTTGGGTCATGCTGCTCAACGTCTGGGGAGTAATCTGGCGCATTCAGAAGCGCCTCATCCAATGGACCCGCGACAACGCCACCAACGGCACCCCCATGCCCGACAAAGCAAAATCGATGGCCCGTCAGGCCCTGCTGGCTTCGAGGGCTAATGCATTCCTGTCGATCATTATGCTGTTCTTCATGGGCGCAGCGAGCCATTATCCGTTGTTCGGAAGGTAAGTGCCTAGCTGTTAGCCTCTAGCTGCTACCTAGACCCGAAGCTAAGGAGTTCCGAGCGAAAAACCACCGGCAGAGCGGTACCGTGGAACAAGCAAAGAGGCATCCCTTACGGGATGCCTCTTTCGTCTAGTTTCGGCCAGTTAGAAGTAAATCTTGGCCCCCAGCTGCACGACTCGGCCGTCGCCGTTGGTTGTTAGCGAGCGGACACTGAAGATCTCCCCGAAGGTCGCAGTGCTTAGGAAGGAGGCATCCTGGCTGGCTCCGTTAGTCCCACCGCCGGGATTGGCAAAATTGGCATGGTTGAAGGTGTTAAAGGTTTCAAAGCGCAGTTCGACGGACTTGCTTTCGTCGATGCGAATGTCCTTTTCAATCGCCATGTCGCCATAATTGATGCCCGGACCATAGATCGGGTTACGATTGGCAGTTCCAAATCCGCTGCCGGGCGCATTCACTGTGAAAGCCGATGAGCCGTTCGTGAACCAGTAGTTACCTGCATTTCCTGAGCCACCGTTGGCATTGGTTTGGTAAGTGCGCGGATTCACAATCTTCACCCCTGCCACCTGGTCAGGACGATCCGGACATGTAAAGAACGATAAGCCATTATCGTCACACGTGAGCGAATGGCCGGTGAGGTCAAATACTGGAATCGGGAATCCACTCTGAAGCGTGTAGATGCCCACTATGTTCCAGTCGTCGGTAAGCCTTCTGAAACGATGCCCCGAGAGCTTGTAGAAGGGCAGCGTGTACTTGTAGCTGACTACGAGGCGCTGCGGTGCATCGTTCTGGGAAGGACCATACGTGGACCTGGGGTTGTAAGGGTTAATTCCGGGGAAGTTAAAGGAACTCCCTTCAAAGTTAGAAGTCTCGTCAAAGTTCCGGGACCACGTGTAAGCGAGCTGGAATTGTAGGCCATTGCTGAAGTGGCGGTTCACTTCCACCTGCAGCGAGTTGTAGTTCGAGTTGTAATTGGTGGCCTCAATACCCGGTTGGCCGTACAGATTAAGGTTGTAGGGAGTTGCACCCGGCACCGGGGTTCCGTTCGTATATACAAAGGTGTTCGGGTTAAAGGTTACAGGTGTCTGGAGGGGACAAATACTAAGTAGGAGAGCAAACGGACAGCCCGAGGCCGCCGACTGCGGGTTGGTTCCGGCAGGTGTGCCCGCCATATTCGCGTTATAAGCACCCTCCTCGTGCCGTCCAATGCTCCCGACGTAGCCCACGCTGACAATCGTCGATTTGGAAATCTGCCGTTGAACGTTCAGGTTAAAGTTGGTCGCCCTCGGCGTGGTGAAGTTAGGCTGCTCCGAAACCCAGTCGAAACCGAGAGGAGCGAACGGAGTGAAATCGATTTTGGCTCCCCTTGCTGGCGGAATGAATGGGAAGGGGTTGGGCTTGGAGCCCGAGCCAAAGCCACCAACCGGGGCTGCGTTGACGGTTTGGAACGGAGTCGCAAGGGCCGGCGAACTGATGGAGTTAGCGCCGATCGTACCCAGCGCGAATGGGGGGTTGAGAAGCGTCTGCAGCGTCAGTTCCTCTTCCGAACGGTTGTAATACAATCCGATACCGCCGCGAACGCTCCAATTATGTGAGCCTCCGGGACTCCAGGCAAAGCCTAAGCGAGGGGCAAAATCCTTGTAGGGGACATTCACGCCGCCGTATTGGTTGATGCCCGCATCGCCGGGGTACACGAAGCCGACTGGAGCGGTCGGCAAAACTGTGGACTGCTGGCCGGGTCGCCATGCTCCGGTGATTTCGCCGTTCGCGAACAAATTTTTCCAAGGCGTCTCGACGTCATAGCCAGTTCCCAGCGTCAGCGTCAGGCTCGGTCTTATCTGCCACTGATCCTGGACGTATGCATAGTATTCGCGACCGCGGCCGCGGATGACCGATCCGCTGCCCTGAGAGTAGGAATCGGGAAGGCCTAACAGGAAGTCCGCTCCAGAAGCATTTGTCGAGAACACTCCTGCGCCTCTAAACTGAAAATTGCCAGCCAGGTTGCTATAGAACGGGTTGTTGATCTCAAGACGCTCCATGCTAAAGCCAGCCTTAAAGGTGTGGTGTCCCCACACCTTGCTGAAATTATCCGCTACCTGATAGGTGTTCTGGATGCGCGGTTGAGGCCCGTTTGCACTGAATCCGAGCTCGAACAGATTATTTACGTTCAGGATGGGAAGAGACGCCAGCGCAGGAACCTGCGGGTTGATGCCGGTAAATCCATAGGCCGTCGGGTTGATCGGATTGACCGGGTTTACAGCGACGAAATTGAAGCGCAAAAAGGAGAATCGTACTTCGTTAAGCGTTGTCGCCGAAAACGTATGGGTGTAGTCGGCGGTATATTCCTGATAATGCCGCTTGGCATTTTCGGGCAATCCCGGCAACGTTGTACCGGTAAAGGGCAGGCTGTCTACTGATGGAGTGTTCTGATAGAGGCCGTAGAACCAGATGTTATCTTGTGCTCTCAGCCTGTCATCCACGCGATAAATGTACTGGTTGCTGGTCTCAGTCGTGGTGGGATTGAAATTAAAGTTGCTGCCATTATTCGGCAGCGGAACAAATTGATTCATCAACTTCAACGACAGCGGATTAAGAGCGGTACCAGGCAGTACGCCGGTCGGGAATGCCACACACCAAGGCGTTCCCGCAGCTTGAGTACCGACGGCGAACGGAAGCGGACTGGGGCCAAACGGACCCTGGTAATTCGCTCCGCAAGGCGAACCCGCTGGCTCTGGATTGTTGGAATTGTAGAGTGGTGCGAGGTCAGAAAAGTTCCCCGTGCGCTCCTGGGGAGTGTAAACCGGCGTCGAAGTCGGCGCGCCTGAATCCGGCGTTCTCTCATGCAAGCCCTGATAGGAGAAGAAGAAAAAGGCATGGTCTTTGATGATCGGCCCTCCGATCGTGCCACCATACTCGTTGAGGTGGAAGGGAGTGGGGGCCGATTTGCCCGTGTTCGGATCTACTTCAAACCAACCCGGTGCATCCAGGAAGGTATCGCGATAGAACTCAAAGGCCGATCCGTGGAACTGGTTGGTGCCGTTCTTGATGGCGGCGTTGATGATCGAGCCTGAGTTGCGGCCATATTCGGGATTGATGGTGCTGCTGACCATGCTGACTTCGCCGATGGAATCGGGGCTGGGAATCACCAGTGGTGTGTTCAGCGTGGTGTCGTTCGAGTCAGTGCCGTTGATCAAGAAGGCATTCTGCTGGGTTGTCGAGCCGTTTGTGGAGTAATCGCCAGCGCCGAAGCGGTCGGATGACGCCTGCACGCCGGGTTGAAGCTGCATCAACTGAGTCCAGTTGCGGCCGTTCAGCGGAATGTCGACAATCTGATTGCCGCTGATCACAGCGGTGAGCTGCATGTCAGTGCTCTCTACCTGGGCAGCATTGGCTTCGACCGTAATCGTGTCGCTGACCGAGCCCAGCTCCATTTGCACTTTCAGGCTGAAAATCTGGTCGAGATCCAGGTGGATGTGGCCTTCACTGAAGGATTTGAAGCCGGACTTCTCCACCTTGACCGAGTAATCACCGATGGGCAGTTGCAGAAACTCAAATGAGCCGTTTTTGTCGGAGGTGACGTTGTAACCAAGACCGGTGGCGACGTTGGTCGCGGATATTTTCGCGTCCGCTACCACGGCTCCAGATGGATCAGCCACCGTGCCGCGAATTTTGGCGTAAAGGTTATCGGCGTTCGCTGGCGTCGACCAAGCGAGCCCGAAGACTAGTCCCAGGGTGAGTAGAACAACCGAAACGGTAGATGCACGCTGCTTCATGAAACCCTCCAACTCGACTTTTTCCAACAACGGATTGGAACAAAATACAGAGCGGACCGCACTTCAGACAGGGGAGACTGCTTCAACCCCATCGGCAAAGCAACTAACGTTCCAAAACAGCATTTCTATAACACTTAGTCTTCTCATAGACATAGCTTTGCGTGTGGTGCGCTTGTTCAGAAATGTACACTGGTTTATGGATCGAGATATGATAAATCGTAGCGCCGGGAAGGCAAGTGAGCTGTTATTTCGGGGATCTCCGGGGTCAGCAACCTAGGAAGTAGTCCGGTCGCATTAACAAGAATGTAGGCGCCCTAGGCACACCAAAGACTCAACGTCTCAGACAAGAAACTCAGCCACGAAATCAAGGAGCGTACCCTTTCGGATGCTCCTTACCGCTATAGCGAGTCTACTGGCTAGAAGTAGAACTTCGCAGCCGGACGGATCAGACGCGGCCCTGACCCATGGGACGGGCTGTCGCAAAGAAGTTCCGGGAGTTCAATGTAGAAGACTGTCTGGGCAGTGAGGGACCGAGAAAAGCAACGGCCCGTGCAATCGCACAGGCCGTTGGAAAGTCGAACGATGAGGGAATCAGAAGATGACCTTCATTGCAACCTGGACTTGGCGCGCCGACGTGGTTCCGTCGGGCTGGGTATAGGTGCTGGTAATCACTCCAAACCCAGGCTGTCCGATCAGGTTACCGAGGGCGGAAGCGTCGGTTCCCGGATTAAGGAAGTGCGGATGATTGAGGATATTGTAGCCTTCGAAGCGCAATTCCGCTTTCACACGCTCCGTAATGCTCATTCTTTTGGCAATGGTCACGTCCCAGTCCCAGAATCCTGGTCCGTACCACTGGTTGCGCTCGTTGTTGGAAGCCTGCCCAAAGGGAGGATTGACGAAAGCGCACTGATTGCTGATATAGGCAAAACCAGACCCCGGCGCGGAGAGGCTCGCTGAGCATCCGGGCCCTGAAGGCGGCCCGAATGGGTCTCCTACCTGGTAACCCCAAGCGCCAATCCCGGTCCTCTGGGTATCTTCGGTTCCGCGAACCACGAACGGATGTCCGGTTTCCGCAGTAAATATCCCGTCCAGTTCGATGCCTTCCATGATCTTGCCCATCGCACCGTGGTTCAAGTAGCCCTTGCCGCGTCCAATCGGCAGTTCGTAAATGTAGTTGAGAACCAGGACGTGCCGAGTGTCGTTATCGGAATTACCGTAGCTCTGTCTTAGGTCTAGCGAGTTGCGAGGGAACGTTCGCGCTCCGACTGCGGGGGTCAATGGATCGACGGAGTTATCGAGATCGTGGGACCATGTGTATGCCGCTTGAAACTGCAACCCATGGTTCATCCTATGCACGAACTTGGTTTGCAACGCGTGATAGATGGAATTGAACTCGTCGATCTGGTAGTCAGGTTGCAACAATGCATTGTTGTTTACCGCGTTGAATGGCAGGTCGTCGATTCCCTGGCTTGGCGTCGCTCCGATGTATAAGCTGGTACTGCTAACAGTCGTTGAATCGCATTGTCCAGATGGTGTGTTAAACCCAGTGTTCAGTGGATTGCCAGGTACGCAAAACGCCACCAGCTGCGCGACCTTAGCAGGGTCGGGGGGGTTTCCGTCCCGCTGGCCGTAAACGTGCACGCCCATTGCTCCAACGTACGCAACATCCAGGACGTTGTTGCCCCGTAGTTGCCGCTGGATATCAAAGTTCCAGTTGTTGCTGGCAGCATTAGGAAAATGGGTGTCGAAAACCACTTCGGCTACGGCGGATCCGTTGGGGATGGACGCCGAAACCGGCTGGGTTGGAAGTTGCCCTGGAAACTCACCCGAACCGAAAAGGCCGTTCAGGGTGTCGAAGGTAAAGTTGGAAAATGTGGTTTGAAAGGGTGGATCGGATCGCACGTTACCAAACGCGTTCCCGAACGTGCGATCATGGAAAATACCGAAACCGGCTCGCACAGCAGTTTTTCCATCTTTCCACGGATCCCATGAGAAGCCGACGCGCGGTTCGATATCCTTGTAGTCCGGTTGATAAAGCGAGTGGCCCGAGCCCGGACCCACGATGCTGAAGGTCACTGGCTGACCAGTGGCAAAGCTACCCGGATCCTGTAGCAGATTGGAAAGGTTTCCGCTGGTTTCGTAGGGAACACTATTGTATTGGTAGCGCAATCCGAGACTCAGGGTGAAGTTCGGGCGAATTTTCCAGGCGTCTTGACCATACCAGTCGAATTCGTGCTGCTTGAAGAACTTGTTGTCCGAGGGTTGCCGTAACTGCGTCTTGTTGAAGAACTGGGCTTGGGAATCCTGAATCACAAAGCCCCAATAGGCGTCTGCTCCATCCACCAGACTTCGGTCGTCCGCAATGTTCAGTGGATTTCCTAGCGGATCTACTTCATTTACAATACCGGGATTAAACCCGCTAAAATTTGTCTCGGGGTCGAGGATGATCTGGCGACGCGAGCTGAAATCATCAAAGCCACTCTCGCCGACATCCCGCAAGTCGAACCCGAATTTGAACGTATGGTTTTGGTGAACCCAGCTTAGGCTCTCAGTGTAGCTGATCGTTCCCGTCTTTCGAGCCTGGGCGTTCGACCCTCCCAAACCGCTGGCGAAGCTGCTGAACGGAAACATGCTATAGTCCCAGCCGTTTCCGAAGCTGTCCACTCCTCCGGGAGCATCGAGGACGTTCGTGGTGGTTGGCGTTAGATAAAATGCCGCATAGATATGGTTCCACCCGAATTGAAAATTGTTGACCAGGCTATTGCTCAAGGTCGAAGTGAGCTGTGCAGCCACGCCTTCCGATATGGCCTTCTCAGCAATCGCTCCCAGTCCTGCCGGTTTGGGCAGAATATCGGAATGGGACGGGTCAGGATCAAAGAAGTGGTTGTAGCCATAGCGTAAGCTCAGAGATTCACGATCGGTAAAATGATGATCAAGCTTGACGGTGGGATTGTACGTGCTTTGCGCCGATGAGGTGGGGAAGAAGATGTTGCCTGAGATGCCGTCAGCCGAAGATGCCGCGGATGCAGTTGGATAGTTCGCAAACACCTTCTGCATCGTGGCGTCCTCCGGGACGCCCGCTCCGGGCGTAGCGCCAGTGAAGTTATTTATTCCCGTCGGAGTAAGGTCGATGGGAACGGTGTGTTGCACGCCTGAAGGATCAGAGTAGGTGTAGTTGAACTTGCCTGTAAGAAATGCTGCGGTGGGTACCGTGGCTTGGCTGGTCAATGTCGTGCGAAACCGGTCCATCTCGTCGTTGAAAAAGAAGAATGTCTTGTTCTTGATGATCGGACCACCAATGGAAAAACCGAATTGGTGGCGAATATAGGGGTTCATCGGTCCCGCATCTGCTCCTACGCCTGGGTTGAAATAGTCGCGCGCGCCGCCGAAACCGTTCCAACGGCCGAAGTAATAAGCGTTCCCATGCAGCGAATTGGTGCCGCTCTTGGTGACTACGTTGATGATGGCGCCCGTGTTGCGGCCGTATTCTGCGTTGAAGTTATCTGTGATGACGCGAAACTCCTCGGTCGACTCTGGATTGGCAGTTAATACGCCACCGATGATTCCAGGCACGGAGGTGTCGTTATTATCCACTCCGTCGAGCATGAAGTTATTATTTCGGTCGCGCGCGCCGTTGACAGAAATGCCACCATTGCTGCTGTCGGTCTGCGATGTTCCGGGCGACAACAATACCAGTTGATAGGGATTGCGCGTGATCAGCGGCAAGCTCTCCATCTGTCTCTGATCGACGAGGTTGCTGATCTGCGACGTCTCAAGATCCACATCCTGAGTCGCGTCAGCCCGTACCGTTACTTCTTCGCCAGCCGCCCCCGGGACAAGTTTAGGAGCGACCGTGAGCGTTTGGCCTACAGTCAACTCGATGCTTGGCAAGTGGAAGAGCTTGAAGCCGTCCTTCTTAACGTTAATCTCGTACGGGCCGACCGGAAGATTCGTCAGGGAGTAGGTGCCGGAGGCGTCGCTGGTTGCCTTGTGCGATTCGCTCGTCGCAGTGTTCCGCACTGCAACTTCGGCGCCTTGGACTACGGCCCCAGTGGAATCTGAGACGGTTCCAGCAATCGATCCCGTTTGCGCAAACGAAAGGACGACGGAAAACAAAACAACTGCACAAAATCCTAAGAGATTTCTCAACCCTTGCATTGGTCCTCCCCAATTGACAGAAAGCGATTGAATCGAAACCGGGGCGAAGTATTTCGCCCCGTGTGTGCTTCATTTTGTATTAAGTTCCCGAGGCCTAGAAAAATCTAAGAAGCGCCGCCCCGCCAGTGAGAAACTCTAAAGCAGCTAAAGCTCCAAAGTAGTGAGAGAGCAACGCATAGTCTTATCATTTACATACATATCAATTGTGAGTGAGGGCGCGATACAACATCACGAGTTTATGGATGTCGGTATGAGAAATGGTAGAAACGAATATTCTGTTGGCTTGTTTGATTGGGTCGCACGATTCTGACCACTTTCCGAGGCGGCATGACGTGCTGCTACAATCGACATTTCTGTGACCACAACGACAAAGAGTGAATTGACAAAACCGGCTCCGGCAGCGCAGAGCGCAAAGGCGCTCGACGGCGTTCCCATGCTGGATTTGAAGCGGCAGTATGTGCAGATTGGAACCGAAGTACTGGCCGCAGTGGAACGCGTTTGTGCATCGCAGTATTACATTCTGGGTGCTGAGGTCGAGGCATTCGAGCGTGAACTCGCAGACTTTTGTGGCACGGGCGATGCCGTGGGTTGCGCCTCTGGCACTGACGCTTTATGGCTCGCCTTGGCTGCGGCCGCAGTGCAGCCCGGCGATCAGGTTCTCACTACGCCTTTGAGTTTCTTTGCATCCGCCAGCGCAATCGCCCGCATTGGCGCACGTCCTGTCTTTGCCGACATTGATCCGCTGACGTTCAATCTCGATCCCGTTCAAGCAGAGTCCTTTCTGCGGCGCGCCAAGCGTGACACCCTCCGAGCGCTGCTGCCGGTTCATCTGTACGGCCAGTGCGCCGACATGGACGCACTGCAAGAGCTGGCGGAAGAATTCCATCTGTCGCTCATCGAAGACGCCGCACAGGCCATCGGCGCGCGGTGGGGGAGTGAACCGGGCCAAGCGCGTAAGGCCGGATCGATGGGCGTTTCCACGGCGTTTAGTTTTTATCCCACAAAGAATCTCAGCGCCTACGGCGACGCCGGTTTGGTCACCACGAACAACCAAGAGATGGCGGAGCACATGCGCCGCCTGCGCAATCATGGCAGCCCGCGGCGCTACCTTCACGATGAGTTGGGATGGAACAGCCGTCTCGATGCTCTGCAGGCCGCAATCTTGCGCGTGAAGTTGAAGTACGTGGAAGGATGGAACGAAGCTCGCCGCGATCACGCCGCCACTTATGATCGACTATTTGTCGAGGCTGGACTGGCAAAAATTTCTCAATCGACAAATAGCGATCGGCAATCCGCAATCTACGACAGCGGCCCAATCCAATTGCCGCACACCGCGGCTACTGCCCATCACGTTTTCCATCAGTATGTTGTCCGCGCTTACCGTCGCGACGAATTGCGCGAATTCCTCACCGCCCGCAAAATCGGGACGGAAGTTTACTATCCCATTCCTCTACACCTGCAACCCTGCTTCGTTTATCTGGGCTATCGCGAAGGTGATTTTCCAGAGTCTGAACGCGCCGCGAAAGAAGTATTAGCGTTGCCTATATTCCCCGAACTCACCGAACCCGAACAACGCTGGGTGGTGCAGAGCATCGCGGATTTTTACTGCTAAACATTTACCGCTAGTGGCGCCGGTGTTTCATCGAGGCGTGCGGCGCTTCCTTCTGTTCCCCCGGGGCCAGCACTCGCCGAACCATTGGCGTATTCAGCTTGTACTTGCGCTCACTCACCTTCCCGCTATCGTCGGTCACGCGTAGAACGAACACAGGAAGCGTTCCTTCTTTGTCGAAATTCTCGGTGGTCACGGTAATCGGCAGCACGCCGTTGAGTCCGTGCTCGCGGTAGGCGGTTTCGTAGCGGTGCTTCCTCACATTCCAGGTGAAGACGCGAATCTGGTCGTAGTCGTAGGGCAAACCGTCGTGCGGTTCGGTGACGGCACACAGATATTGCGAAACTTTCTTGTCGGCTCCTTCTTTGCCTGCGTCTTCGACCTGATTCAATGCGAAGAATGCGACCAGGCGCTGACCTTCGGCGTATTGAGCGATTTCCAATGGCACATCGAGATCCACCATTCGCCCCAGCACCCAGCCCACACGGTTTTCGGAGTCACGAACCAGCCACCAATCCTCAAGAGCTGGGCCGGAGGCCGCTTTCGAGCCAGTTTTCGTGTGTACCGCGACTGCTCCGGGTTGTTTCTCAGCCGTGGCGCGCTTCAGCACCGAAACCTTCGCTCCAGTTGCCAGCTGATACAAGTGCTCAGTCTCACGCCCCGGTGTAACGTGCATATTCGTGTCGTTGCGCAAAACGCCGGGGGACTGCACGGGATCGTTGAGATTTTCTTGCGTGAGCTTTTGAAGGGCGTCGTAAGTGGATTGGTCAACCAGGTATCGCTGCTCAATCCAGCCCTCAAGCCCGGATGCGGTGCGGACGCGAGAGAATCGCTTCTCGCGCTCCAGCACTTCGACGCGCTCTCCGTTCTTCACCGTGCCCACGCGGTTGTAGATGGTGGCTACCTGATCACGAAGCGTGGCCTGCACCGCTGAAACGTAATTGACCTCCAGCACTCGATGCCGGCTGCGATTGCAGGCCAAGGGTCCGAGCAAAAAGACCCCGAGCAAAAAAAAGACGGCCGCCAGCGGCAGCGCCAAACGAGAGCAATACAGAGAGTTCGATGCAAGAGGCAATTTCACGATCTTTCGCAGGTGTTGACTTTAACTATAGCGCGTTGCCGCGTGGATTTCGCGCACGGAGGTTAGCCTTTAATGCACCTCGTCGCCGGTCTCCGCTGGTAACCTGACACTGTTATGCCGCATCGGTTAACATTGGAGTGAGTCACGACTAACAAAATCATGAGAAACAAACTCAGCTCTCGCTCTGTCATTTTAGGGGGATTGATTTTCGTTGCTTCTTTGTGCGCGTCGCCGGCGCAGGATGCCCTTAATCCCGCCCTGCGTCCCCCCAAAGGATCGCAGGTTGCTCTTGTGGTATTCGAGGACCTACAGTGCCCGCAATGCCGCCGGGTTGCGCCCATCCTCGAACAAGCTGCGAAGACCTACAAGATTCCCCTGGTGAGGCATGACTTTCCGCTGCCCATGCACAATTGGTCTTACCAGGCGGCCGTGATGGCGCGCTATTTCGACGCTACCTCCAAAGCGCTGGGCAATGAGTTTCGCGATTACATTTTCGCGAACCAACTGGAGATCAACCCTCAGAACTTGCGCGGCTACGCCGATAAATTTGCCGCCGAACATAAAATCGCGTTGCCCTACCAAATTGATCCGCAGGGAAAACTTGCCGCCGAAGTGAACGCCGACCGCGATGTGGGCAAGGCCATCAAGCTCGAACACACGCCAACGGTGTACGTGGTCAGCAACCGGAACCCGACCCGGCCTTATGTGGAGATGAAGGACAGCAACCAGCTTTACTCGCTGATTGACGCCATGAGCAAAGACTAGGAAGGGAAGAGCTTGGAACGGATTTCATTCCTAAGCGTCTGATCACCGGGCCAGTGATCGCTCAACTCATCAAAGTGGACAAGTGGGCAAGAAGCAGCACCGACAATCCGATGGCAGCGAGGCTATTGGCTCGAATCGCGCGATAGGTCGCGCTCCAGGGAAACAGCAAGACCTGAAAGAGTGGCATCAACTTCTCCGGCCAGAATAATCCCGCTAGGCCAAATGGCAGACAGAACTGAACTGCACAGCAAATCGCCAAATCACTCATGACAAGTGTTCCCGGGTTAAACCACTTCGTATTGAAAAGCCGGGAAGCATTGTGGGGAAAGATTACGAAGGTACCTGCGTATCCCAAGTCAGCAAGTCTCGTGTCTCGGCGCGACCGTCCCACATTGCCTGTGGGCGAGAGTTAGTCTCCGAAGCCTATGCCGATGGCGCGCGCGGTGCGCACAATTTCACCATTGGGTGTGACGGACTTGAGGTGTCCGATGGCATGGGACACATCGACGGAGATGATGGAGTCGCCGTGCAGCGCGACCATCATGCCGAAACCTCCGGCGGCGATCAGGTCGACAGCTGCTACGCCGAAGCGTGTTGCCAGAATGCGGTCGAAGGGCGAAGGCGAGCCGCCGCGCTGGATGTGTCCCAGCACGCTCACCCGCACTTCCTTCCCTGAACCCTCCGCGATGGCTCCGCCGATCAGGCTGCCGACAGAACCCATGCGCCGGTTTTCTTTCAGTTCCGGCGGGAGCTTTATGCCTTCGGCTACTACGACGATAGTGAAGAACTTGCCAGTTTTTTCGCGTTCCGCAATGTAACGGCACACGTGCCCAATCGTAAACGGAATCTCCGGGATGAGAATTATATGCGCGCCGCCGGCGATTCCAGCGTGAAGCCCGATCCAGCCGCAATCGCGGCCCATTACCTCAACCACCATTACGCGATGATGCGATTCAGCGGTCGTGTGAAGCTTGTCGATGGCGTCGGTAACAGTGTGCAAGGCGGTATCAAAGCCGAACGTGACCTCAGTGGCGGAAAGATCGTTGTCGATCGTCTTGGGCACGCCAACGATCTTCATTCCCCTCTGAGAAAGTTCGTAGCCAATCTTCTGCGATCCGTCGCCGCCGATGGTAATGATTGCGTCGATGCCGAGCTTGGCAGCGTTGGCGATCACCTGGCCTGAAATGTCGCGCACCACTTCCTTGCCGTTCTCGACTTTTCTGTAGTGGAAGGGGTCGCCGCGGTTGGTCGTGCCGAGAATCGTGCCGCCGCGGGGCAGAATGCCGGAAACTTCTTTCAGTGTGAGCTCGAACGATTTCTCCGGCCAGATCAGGCCATCGAAGCCATCGGGAATGCCGATGACCTTCCATCCGTATTTCAGAATGGCGGCTTTGGTGGCAGCGCGTATAACGGCGTTGAGGCCAGGGGCGTCGCCGCCTCCCGTGGCAATACCGATGCAGCGAATGTCTGACATAAATAGGTGGTGGTTAGGTCGGCCAGATTTGGAGCGCGAAGGCCTTCTTGACGATGATACGGGCGCTGTGCGGAATGGCAACTTACGAGTGGTCGTGGGAGGACGGAACTTCTGTTACCGGCACGCGAGACGAATCGCCGAATCAGCCATCGGCTCTCAACTGTTGTGGAGTCCGCGTAAAGTGGACCTTGCCTCGCAGTTGCCGCAACCGCTCGCAAGTTTGCGACGTCGGCATCAAGCCCAGATCGGCTCTCACTGCGGCGCTGGATTCGATTTTCTCCTCTCCCCGTTGAGCACGCTTGAGGAGGTAGTAATATTCCAAGTCATCGAGGCCGTTCTCGATCATTCTGCGGATATAGAAAGCTTTCGTTCGCCTGGTTTGGGCCGCCAGAATATCGAGCCGTTTTTCAGCCTTTGCGGAAAGTCGGATCTGAGTACCCATGTTTTATTAGGTCGATACCGATGTTCAGTCTATCGGAGTTTGGAGTTTCCTCCATGTTGATTGACTTTTAGAGATAGGCTAGCTTAAGCTAGCTTATATGAAATTGTCCTCGTCACCTCAGCAGGTCGGGGCTTTCGAAGCCAAGAATACGCTGGGATCTTTGCTCGACCGCGTGGAGAGCGGGGAGGAGATCGTGATCACCCGCCACGGCAAACCTGTCGCCCGGCTGGTGCCTAATAGAGACCATCATGATCAACAACAGGTGCAAGCTGCATTTGAGCGAATACGCCAACGCGCGCATCAACTGGCCAAGGAAAATCCTGGTTCGCCATCCTTCGACTGGGAGGAAGTGAAGAAGCTGCGCGATGAGGGCCGCCGGTGACTGACATCCCTTCAGCCGCGTTATGAGCCTCGTTCTCGATAGCTCCGTGGCGCTGGCCTGGATTTATGTCGACGAGGCTACTGATGCGGTCCTCGACATTTTTGAGCGAGTGAATCGGGAAGTTGCGTGGATTCCTGCACTGTGGCGCTGGGAGGTGGCCAATGCCCTCCAGATGAATGCGAGGCGCGGACGCCATGGCGCGGCCTTTCGTGACGAGGCCTTGTCGAATCTGGCGTGTCTTCCTATAAAAGTGGATGCGCGGGCGGAGCCCGAGGCTTGGTTGGGCGCGCTGGTTATGGCCGAGCGCTATGGTCTGACAGTCTATGACGCTTCCTACCTGGAAATTGCCGTGCGCCGCAAGATTCCACTGGCTACGCTGGACCGGCAGCTGCGGACTGCGGCGGAAAATGAAGGGATCGGGTTGCTCGGGATGTGAGCGGGATGCCCTTACGGGCTGATTGGGAATGAAATCGCATTTGAGCCGCTGGCGCCGCACTGGTTTGAATTCGTCGCTTCAACTGTGCCCGTAGCAACGGTTTGGTTCGCGCTGACAGGGTTGTACACAAAGACTACCGCCGTGTCCGGCTGTGCGAGGTCGGTCGCCGGGATTGTGGCGGTGAGTTGCGTATTACTGACGAACGACGTCGTCAGGGACGTGCCATTCCATACCACCACCGCGTTGCTGTCAAAATTCTTGCCGTTTACCGTGAGAGTAATATCGCTTCCTCCAACGGTGGCACTGCTCGGCGAAAGAGAAGCTACCGACGGCGTCGAAGGACAGGACGAGCAGGAGACGGCAGGGAGCAAGAAAATCGCTAGCACATTCAAAATCGGCGATTTTTTCATCGTTGCCATCGGCGTGCACTTCCGGCTGCCCGCCCCTTATGGCACCACTATGTTGAGAGTGGCCGTGAGGCCATTTGTTCCGTAGGTCACAATAACGGAAGTGGTGCCTGCCGTTGCGGTGCCGTCATCCGCGCATGTTTCAGGAGACGTGCCGCTGTTTGTGCATGTAATTCCGGTAGCAGTCGATGGCACCGTCCAGGTTGCGGAGGTCGTTAGGTCAAACGTCTGTCCGCTTGAGGTTCCCTGGACAATAAATGTTTCTTGCGAGCCGCTAGTAGCATTGGGCACGTTCCACGTAAGTGGTGTACTGCCACTGGAGCAGGCAGTCGTCGCGCCGAAGGTACCCTCACAAATTTGGAAGTTGCTAATGTTGCTCAGAATGACGGTCGCTTGTGTGGAGCCGGTGATGGCACCGGAGGCCGCGGTAAGAGTCGATGTGCCCTGGCCGACGCCGGTGACAAGCCCGCCAGTAGTGATGGTGGCGACCGTAGTATCCGAACTTGACCAACATACCGTGTTCCCGCTGCAGCTGGTGCCGCCCGTCAGCGACGACGTGCTGCCGTCCTGGTAGGTTGCGCTCGCCGTCATCTGTTGGGTCGCACCCTGTGTGATACTCGGAGTTGGGGGATCAACAGTGATGGTGGTGAGAATTGGATTCTGGAAAAATCCCTTGCAGCCTAAGCCAAGAGCGAAAATCAGAAGCGTGGCAAACGAGCCCGCAATGCGGAGTTTATTCCTGGACGGCATAATTATCTGAGACTCCTTGGGGTGCGCCCGCTCCATCTCATTAGAGCCGCTCGCTCACCTTAGAATATGACTTCCGCTGAAACACAGTTGTAAAAAATTGTAGCAGAGAAGATTCCGGATCAAGCCCTTACGAGTACTTTCGTGTAGGCGCGGAACCAGCGCGGCCACTGGCCTCGCATCGATAAGAACGCCGGGCCGCTGACCACCTTGCAAGAAAAATGGCCAGCGAATTAACGCTGGCCAAATAATCCTCAAAGAATTGTCTACTGAGGTTTGTGCTCCTTCGGTTCAGCTTGCTTCGGCGGAGCGGCAGGCTTCGCTGGTTTGGGAGCCGGCGCGGGCCTAGGCGCGGCGGCTCTGGGCGCGCTCGGTTTCGGCGCACTCTCGCGGGGAGCAGGTTTGGGCGCGGCTTCGTGCGCCGGCTTAGGTGCGCTCTCTCGTGGTGCGGCCCCCTTCGGCGGTTTCGGCGCCGCTGCCCTAGGCGCAGGATGCGGCGCGCTCGCAGCTTTCGGCTCACTTTCCGGACGGGCTTCGTGCGCCGGAGCTGCAGCATGCGTGGTCGCAGGCTTGGGAGCCGGTTTCGCAGCATGAGTTTCCGCTGGATGGTTTTCGGCCGGACGAGCCGGTTTCCCCGAGGCTTCACGCGCGGGCTTACTTTCAGTGGCCCGCCGTTCGCTGGCACTTGGTTTTTTGCTCGGTGCTGCAGCCGAGTGATTCGCGGGTGGACGATTCGCTGATGAACGATTCGCGGCTTTCGCTCCGCCTGCAGTTGCCGGCCGACTTTCCCCTGGCTTCTCTGCCGCATGGCTTCCGGACGGGCCCGCTGCACGCGCCGCTTTGGGCGACATAGCCGGGGCTTTATAAGGCGCTCCGGCGGCTCTGGCGGCAACTACGCTTTTTCCGCTGAATTGGCCGGGTCTTCCGGTCGCGGCAATAGCTGGGCGCCCGTGGTTCGTCGAGGCAAATAGAGCGCGATTCTTGCTCGCGGCTTGCACATGCTCGGTCTGCGCCGCCACAGGAGGCCGGTGCTGCTCATGAGCGTAGGTTTCTTCCTGCGCCGTGGGACGCCTCTGCACTCCACCCGTACCGCCATTGAATGCAACGTGGGATTCGTTATTCACGATCACCGTACGGTTCACGTAGACATTGGTGATGTTAACCGTGTTTACGTGCATGACGGCGGTGTTATAGAAGAAAGAGCCGCCGCGCCATTCGCCGCCGCCGAAGCCCTCGCCGCCGTATCCAAAGCCGTAGTTGATTCCGCCGTAGAAGCCCACATGCGGGCCCCAGTAACCGCCGTTCCAAACGTAGACGCCGTCGTTCCATCCCCAGTAACCGGGGGTCCACAGCAGGCCCGGTTCGGGCACTTCTACCCAGGTGCCAGGCACCCAGTAGTAGCCATCGTCGTCATCCCAGGCCCAATATCCGGGAGTCCACATAAAGCCCTCGCCAGGGCAAATGGGCTGCTCGTAAACCGGCAGCGCGGGTGGACCGATGCGCACAGAGATGCCGATGCCAATCTGCGCTGAAGCAGGAGTGGAAAGAGCTGCGGGAATTAGCAGCAGCAGAAGAGTGAATGCAAAGAAACCAACTACGCGTTGCACTTTCATTGTGTCCTCATGCCCGGTGCGCTTGCGTCGTGGCAGCGCGATCGAGCGAATTGGCCGCAAAAGCCTGGTCTGGAATATCTTCACCAGCAACTTGGGCCTCCAAATTGTTCTATCGACTCAAAACACCGCAGCTTGGAGTACATTCGCGGTCAAGATGTTGTTCGGATTGTAAAGTTTTTTAAACGAGGTGACAGCTTCAGCCGAGGAAAACTGAAGACCGAGAGAGCTAGTTCGTTCTCTTCGACCGGGCGATGCGTTCGTCGATCACTTTGCGCCCGGCAAATCCTTCTTCCGGAGTGTGCCAGTGTGTGATGGATTGCTCGCCCATCTTCCAGCAGAGTAGGACGGTGCGTCCTTCAACTTCGCAGGGAAAATCCAGCAGGCCGATCTCGAGGTCCTTGACCTGCACGCCGATGGAATCGATCTCGGCGAGCGCATCTTTCGCGCGCTGCTCGGCCTTGGCTCGCTCGGCCTTGCGGCGGGCTAGGGGAACAACATCGACGTGCGTGCCTCCGTTGAGAAAGATGCGATGAGCTAGCGCTTGCATCTCGGCTTCAACGTCTTCCATGAGCTTCTTACCGGCGATCGCAGTACGCAGAAGCGATTCGAGAACGGGGACCAGCACTTGAGCTTCGTCGAGAGTAAAAGTTCGGTCAGACATAATGGGTTGCCCTCTATTTTAGCGCATGCGGAAGGGATGCAGTTGGCAATTAGCAAATGGCAATTAGCAGGTAGCCATTAGCAATGAGTTTAGCCCTTGATTTATTGATGTCGCGCAGATGCGGCGGCTCACGACTAATTGCCAATTGCTAATTGCTAACTGCTCTACTTCGGCACCTGCTTGGTCATTTCGAGATCGAGGGTGATGCTAATGTCGTCGCCGACCATGCCGGGCGCGCCAGCCACGTCGAAATCCATGCGATTGATTTTTGTGGTCGCGGAAGCTCCCATGCGTTGGTTGCCCCATGGATCTTTGATGGGCGCCGAAGGCCCATCAACATCGAGCACGACTTCTTTCGTGACGCCGTGAATGGTAAGGTCGCCGGTCACCTTCAGTTTTCCCGCGCCGAAGGCTTCCACCTTCTTCGACTGAAACGTTATCGTGGGATATTTCTTCACGTCGAGATAGTTGGGGCTGCGCAGATCGTTGTCGCGCATGTCAACGCGAGTATCCACCGAAGTGGCATCGATCGTCGTCGTAATCGAAGACTTGGTCACATCTGAGGGGTCGTACTTCACCGTGCCGCTCACCTTGGTGAACGCTCCGCGCACGGTGGAGACTCCGAGATGCCGCACCGAAAACTGCGCCGAAGAGTGCGGCGGATCAAGCTGCCAGGTTTCTTGAGCGGTTGCGGAGAGGGTGAGGAGGAGAGCGATGGCTAGAGCGGAGAGAGTGCGTGACATGAATGAGATCTCCTGCAGTAGATTCGTGAGAGCTTAGAGTCTAACAAAAACTGCAGCTGGCCCGGAATCTGCATGTGAGGTCCCCATGCAGTTTTCTATTGAATCTCCAGCATGCGATCGAGCGCGACGCGAGCCCAGCGTTTTACGTCGTCTTTCACTTTGATCTGGTTGACGACATTGCCTTCCACCAAATTTTCCAGCGCCCAGCACAAATGCTGTGGAGAGATGCGGAACATCGTCGTGCAGAGGCAGCCAGAGTCGTCGAGCGTGATCACCTTCTTGCCTTCGGCGGCGAATTCCTTGCCCATGCGATTCACGAGATGAATTTCGGTGCCAACGGCAAAACTCGCGCCCGCCGGCGCTTCGCGAATGATCTTGAGCAACCGCTCGGTTGAGCCAATGGCGTCGGCCTTCTGACAAACTTCGAGCCGACATTCCGGATGGACGATCACCTGAATGCCGGGATATTTTGCGCGGACATTATCTACATGTTCAGGGAGAAAGCGCTGGTGGACGGAGCAGTGTCCCTTCCACAAAATAATTTTCGCGGCGCGCAAGCGGTCGGGAGTGAGGCCGCCGTTAATCAGATAAGGATCCCAAACCACCATTTCGTTGAGCGGAATGCCGAGTGCATGACCGGTGTTGCGCCCGAGGTGCTGATCGGGAAGAAAGAGCAGCTTCGAACTCTTCGTCAGGCCCCACTGCATGGCTCCGGCGGCGTTCGACGACGTGCAGACCACGCCTCCACGTTCCCCCACGAAGGCTTTAATGGCTGCGGTTGAGTTGATGTAAGTGATGGGTGTAATGCCGGGCCCGTCAGCGCCAGCCACGCCAGCGCGCTCCAATTGTTCCCAGCAATCTTCGACCTGCGTAATGTCGGCCATGTCGGCCATGGAGCATCCGGCGTTGAGGTCCGGAAGAACTACGATCTGCCCGGGACGTGCAAGAATGTCGGCGCTTTCCGCCATGAAATGCACGCCGCAGAAAACGATATATTTCCCGCCCGCCTTCGCGGCTTCCTGCGACAGCTTGTAAGAGTCGCCGCGGAAATCGGCAAACTGGATGACTTCATCGCGCTGGTAATGGTGACCTAAGATGACCAGATCGCGGCCCAAAGTCTTGCGGGCCGCACGAATGCGCTCGTCCAGGGTATGGTCGGGAAGAGCGAGATAGTTCTCCAAACTGCAAACCGCAACTGCTGTGGCCATGTTGACTCGCTTTCAGCTCCAAAGACGCGCCGACAAAACTGCCTGTTTGTCAGCTCGCATTGGAACGGGGTTGTTGAAAGCTTCCAGCGGCTCCAGCAGACTCACTGCGCTTCATCTTTCAACTCAGCGCCCAGCCTGCGGGGATGTTGAAGCCACTTACTGCTCGTACAAAATATTGGATGCTCAGCACGGGCCGCGGGTTACAAGTTTCGCAGCCACGAACTCCGTGTCTATTGTGCACGGGGAGTGCGGCGAAACGCAAGTGGATAGCGCGCGCAGCAAGGTGAGCTTGATTTGTTCTATCTAATGTGGGGACAGCCGCCCTCGGCTGTCCGGTCGAGCGAAGCTCGACTGTTTTTCTAACCATGTCGGTGGTGTTGGTCCATCGGCATGTAATCTAGCGCATTCTGCCGTGCGATGGATCGGCCGATGTGGCCGCGTCGAGGTCCAGATGCAGTTGCTGTGCCGCCGCAACTCCCGGCGGATAGCAGTTGCCATCGGAACTGTAATTCGTACAATGCGCCGCCACGTCTTTGCGCCGCGGCGATTGCGCGAACTGCCAGACCTCGGCAAAATCAACACCGCTCTGCGTGGGACGCGGCGGCGGGGCGGGAAATACGCAGCCGGGTGAGGGCGGGCACGCGTCGTTGATGGCCCAGTAGACAATGGCGCGCGAGCCTGCACTGGCACGAATGTCTTCGGCAGTGACGATGTTTCCGTCATTGACTGCAGCGATGCCCGAACAGTAAATTCCCGCGCCGAACCCGGCAGCGGTAACGCCGTCGATCCAAGCGTAGATGTATGCCTTCTGCTCGGGCAACATGCGTCCGCCTTGCTCCTGATCGAGAAAGATGATGGTGTGCGCGGGAAAGCCTTCACGGCGCGCGTCAGCGGCGGCGGCTTGCGCGTCGGAGTTGCCCAGCTTGGTTGCAGCATGGGCGACGGATTTCAGTTCGGCGTAAAGGCGTCCGTTGAAGAGCACGAGGAAGCCGAAACCAACAGATTCGACGACGGCCCGGTGGCCCGTCCATGTATTTCTTTTTTCGCCGGGAGGATTGTTGAGCCAGTAACCGGTGTAGGAGAAAGTTTGGTGCAGGGATTTTAGGTTGGCGTCGCCGGGGTAGGCGTTGCGGTCGAAGCCAAGGTAGGAGTCGTTTTGCGTTTGAGCTATCGGGGCTAAAAGTGAAATCGAAAAGATCGCTCCAACCAGGCGGGCCTTCACACAGTAATGCTACAGCATGCCAATAAATACGTACGCTAAAGGCACTTCGAAAATCTCTAGCATTAAGCGCCATGTCGCATTAGAGTACTAGCCGTCAGTTTGCATCGATTAGAGCGCAAGGGACTGTCATGAAACGATCCGCTGGTGTCGTTGTGGTCGCAGTTCTCTCGTTACTCGGATCATTGCTCACGTTTGCCATGGGCGTCCTCATGTTGGTGATGATGGTCTTCGTCCCGACGCTTCCCTCCCAGCAGTTTCCCGTTTCGCCGACAATGTACCGCGTCCTGTTCTCCATGATTTCGCTGATGTACTTGCTACCCGGGGCGTGGGGTGTCGCTACCGCAATTGGTTTGTGGAAGCTAAGAAATTGGGCCCGAATCTCCACTATCGTCTTTGCCATCATTTTGATTGTGATGGGAGGTTTCGTGGGACTGTTCACGCTGGTGATGCCCTTCCCCACAGTGCCGAACGCCGGTGCAGATCCGTCTATGATCTCGACCATAAAGTTTGTCATGGGATGTTTCTGGCTGGCGCTTCTAGGAATCGGGGTCTGGTGGCTGGTGTTCTTCACTCGCGCAACAGTGAAAGCCCAATTCGGTCAATATGCATCTTCGCTCAGCGCGGCATCGTCCCTGCAAGGTGATGCATCGGGACCAGCCATCCTGCCGCCGGCCAGCTCCGTTAAGCGTCCATTGAGTATCACGATTATTGCGTGGCTTCTACTGATCGGCTGCGTCTTTATGCCGCTAGCTCTTGTCTTTCGGGCACCAGCCGTTCTGTTTACCAGCCTATTGACAGGCTGGCAGGCGGCCATTGTGTATATGAGTTTTTTCAGCGCTCAGCTTGTCATCGGCATTGGATTGCTGCGCCTTAGACCAGCTGCGCGCACGGGCGGCATCGTTTATTTTATTTTTGGCGTGATAAATATGGCAGTCTTTTATCTAGCACCGGGAAGCCACGCACGCGTGCTCGCTCTTTTGGAAAGCGAACAATCCATGTTTCCCTGGATGCGCCCGCTTCAGGGCCAACCCCAATTTCATGTGGACTATATTCCGTCCCTCATGCTTGGCTCGACAATGGGAGTGCTATTTATGTTGGTGCAGATATATTTTCTGATCGCCAGCAGGCGTTCCTTCGGGAACAGCCCAGCCGCCGGCTCAGCGGTGAGCACACTCTAGGAAGATTCGTCCCTGGAAATTCCAGAGTTCGTCGGTCGAGGAAAGTCATCCCCCGATGTGTACCATCGTCCTCGACGCTGGAACGAAGTCCGGCTCGCCGATGTGGTGGCGTTCTTCTTTTTTCTGCACTACGCCGCGGATGAAATCTTCTAGCTCTTCGTCGCTGGCCCCGCGGCGCATTTGGGCGTGCAGGTCGTGGTCCCACACGGAGAACAGGCAGGTGCGGATTTTGCCGTCGCTGGTGATGCGGATGCGGCTGCAGTGTCCGCAGAAGGGATGCGAGACCGGAGCGATAATGCCGATTTCGCCGACCCCGTCGTCGAAGCGGTAGCGCCGCGCGGTTTCCGAACGCGCGTGCGGGATTTCCACCAGCGGCCGGTACTCGGCCATGCGCGCCAGAATCTCATCGAGCGTGACCACCGTTGCAGGCGACCACGTGCGGTCTTCTTCAAGCGGCATGAATTCGATAAAGCGCACGGTCACGCCTTCTTCGCGCGCGAACATGCCGAATGGAATGATTTGGTCTTCGTTGAAGCCCCGCATCAGCACGCAATTCACTTTAAGCGGCCACAACCCCGCGCGGCGCGCGGCGCGAATGCCAGCAAGCACGTGGTCGTATCCATTGGGGACGCGTGTGATGCGGGTGAAGCGATCCGGATCGACCGCATCCATGGAGACGGTAACTCGGCTCAGGCCGGCGGCTTTCAGCGGCTGGGCAAGATCGGCGAGCAGGTGGCCATTCGTGGTAAGCGCGATGTCGAGCGGCTCGCAATCTGCACCGGCCATGGAGCGGCGGACGCATTCGTCCGCCGCCGGCGCGACCCCACCCCGGACGAAGGCGTCCGGGGCTCCATTTTCAGTGGGCCGAAGCTTCGACAGCTCCCGGACAAAATCGACGACACCCTTACGCAGCAGCGGCTCGCCGCCGGTAAGGCGAATCTTCGTGATCCCCATCCCGACGAGCACTCGCGCCATCCGCAGATAATCGGCGAACGGCAGGTCTCCATACAGCGCGCCTTCGTTCCCGGTGCGGCAGTAGACACACTTGTAGTTGCAGCGGTCTGTGATGGAAATCCGCAGGTCGGAAATGCGGCGGCCGAATTTGTCGGTGAGAGCAACCATTGGCACTTGGCAATTAGCATTTAGCTCTTGAGATACCTGCACAATCGCGAGGAACTGGGCCAAATGTCAACTGCTAATTGCCAAATGCGATCACAGCATAGTGACGCGCAAATCAATTATAGGACGCGCGGGTCGAAGGTAGGGATTCAAGGTTTCGCGGTTCCAACCGCTTTCGCGATCGCCGCCTCAGCCATCGGAGCCATCATCTTATATCCCGTCGCGTTGGGATGCAGGCCGTCATCGGCGAGGTCTTTTCTTAGCAAGCCTTTCTCGTCGACCATTGCGCTGAAGTAGTCGAGATACACGAGGTGGTGACTCTCGCTATAATTCTTGAGCCAGCGGTTCAGCTCAAGAATTTTCTCCGGAGAGCGTTGCGCATAAAAATCCTTCGCCTTCTCTGTGTAGTTGTGCACCGGAAGCACCGACGAAAACACAACACGGACGTCGTGCGCCTCCGCCAACTCTGCCAGCGATGCGTAATCCGCCTCGATGTCTTCGAGCCGCATCGGGCCTGTATTTCCGGAGATGTCGTTGGTGCCAGCGAGAATGACCACCACTTTTGGATGAAGGTCAATCACATCTTGCCGGAAGCGAACCAGCATCTGCGGCGTGGTCTGCCCGCCGATTCCACGATTGAGGTAAGGCCTGCCGGGAAAATATTGGTCGAGATGCCAGATGTCGGTGATGGAGTCGCCGAAAAACACGACACGATTCTCGCCAGGCGCTGACGGCTTGAGCGCGGCGTTGGCGTCGCGATAGCGCGCCAGCTGGCCGAAGTCGTCGAAGAATACGGCGATGCGGCGAGCGCGATACTCATCAAGTCCGGCGAAGCCGGTGGAGGGGATTGGGGGTTGGGCCGGCGGCGCGGGCTGCTGCGCCAGAGCTGAACAACTCAACCACATGCAGATCCCAAGTTGGACGCTCGATTTGAAACGGAGTATTCCCTTCATAATTTTTCCCTAGCCGCCGGAAAGCTTCCGACCCAACAGTTCACGTAGTTCGTCGATCGCGGACGTTGATAGGGCTCGTTTCGGAATAACGCGAAACATCCTGGCACCCATCTGAAGCATGAAAAGATTTCGTGTTTCTTGGAATTTAGTGAAAGCCGACCATTTTGCTGAACCTTCTGCGATATCACTCACACAATACAGGCCGTCGTCACTCACTTTGAGGACTTGCGGAACCGAAAAATTCGGATGCTTATGAAAATCCCAGCGTACCCACAAAGAGCGAATTACGACGGGCCAGGCTAGCCAGAATACTCCCACAAGCTGCATGATCAAGCCCTCGCCAAAATCAACTTTGTAAGCCACAAACGAGCCGATCAGTACACTCAGGGTGCCTAGGACAAGCAACAGGTAATAGCCTACGGTTCTCTTCAGTCGAAAGCGAAGCGCCTCTTGGTAGTCGGCTAGATTACATTGAAATTTAATTTCCACACTCACTCCAAACACCGCGCGGAACATCGAAGCGAGAGTACCCGATGACGCATAGGCTGTCGAGCAATTCTACTCATCATTTTGAACGGGAACAGCGATGCTGGACAGCCGGGGCGGCTGTCCTCACATTGGCAGTCGTTTTCCGCGGGACTTTACATCCCATCGTAATTCGGCCCGCTCCCGCCTTCTGGTGGCACCCACGTAATGATCTGGTATGGGTCAACGATGTGTCGCAGGTTTTGCAGGTGAGATACTACGCTGGTATAAACTACGTTTATGGAAGTCCGTCTCAAACCCGAAACCGAGTCCCGCCTGCAGGAGCTTGCTGCGCAAACCGGCCGCGCGCCTGACGAACTTGTAGAGGACGCGATGGTTGGATATCTGCAAGAAGTAGCGCACACGCAGCAAATGCTCGATGGCCGTTATGACGACATCAAGAGCGGACGAGTGAAGCCAATTGATGGCGAAGAGGCTTTCGCCAGCTTGCGCCGCAAGAGCGAACTTCGCCGCACCGAAGGTCAATGAAAAGGTTTGTTCTCCATCCGGAGGCTTATTCTGACATTGATGAGATGTGGGAATACATCGCGGTTGACAACATTGGGGCTGCGGACCGCACGCGCGAAGAGATCTATGACGCAATCTACGGGCTCGTAGATCTTCCAAACCAGGGTCACAAACGGCCGGACCTTACTACTAGTCCGCTACGCTTCCAGTCGGTGCGAGATTATCTGATCGCCTACGCGCCCGAGGAAAGGCCTCTTCTTGTGATTGCCGTTCTGCATGGCCGACGAAATCCGCAGGCAATTTCGACCATCCTCGAACAGCGGCAATAATTCGGAGGACGACCTCGCGGTTGGGACGGGACTCCATCTCCAGGCTTCACATTCCATCGTAATTCGGTCCGCCCCCGCCTTCGGGCGGAACCCAGGTGATGATCTGGTAAGGGTCGGCGATGTCGCAGGTCTTGCAGTGCACGCAGTTCGAGGGGTTCAGGCTGATGCGCTTGCCATTGGGCTGGCTTGCGTCGTCGAGCATTTCGTAGACGTTCGCAGGACAGAAATTCTGGCAGGGGCTGCCGAATTCCTTCACGCAGCGCGTGTTGCATATATTCGTATCGTCGATGACCAGGTGCGCGGGCTGATCTTCTTCGTGCTTCGTTCCTGAATGATAAAGATCGGTGAGTTTGTCGAAAGTAAGTTTGCCGTCGCCTTTGGCCGGGCCGAGCAAGTGGGCTTCTGCGCCGCCGTCGGCGGGCAACTCGGCGAGCTTGCGCATGTGCTCGTAGCCGGCATGCGCCGGATACCGATTTCTCACGCCGCGCCCGCCGGTGACCATTTGCAGAGCGGTGTGGAACATACCAGCGTAGAATCCGTGCTCGAAGCCCTGGTGCATGTTGCGCACTTTCCAGAGTTCGTCCTTGATCCAGCTCGATTCCACTTTCTCTTGATACGAACTTAACGCGGTAGCCGACGAATCGTCTTTGGTTAGCGCTTCGAACGCCGTCTCGGCGGCGAGCATGCCGCTTTTGATGGCAAGATGAATTCCCTTGAGCCGGGCCGAGTTGAGAAATCCGGCGGAGTCGCCGAGGATCATCCATCCGTTGCCCGCGACGGGCGGAATCGCCCACCAGCCGCCATAAGGCATCGACTTCGCACCGTAGCGGATCATCTTGCCGCCTGCGAGCAATTTCGCGACGAAGGGATGCTGTTTGAAATCCTGCAGCACGCGCTGTGGATCGAGGCGCGGGTCGGGATAGTCGAGTCCGGTGACAAAGCCGAGCGATACCACGTTGTCTTTGCCGCCGTAAATCCAGGCACCGCCGTATTCTTTCGTGGTGAGTGGCCAGCCCATCGTATAGATGACTTCGCCAGGCGCGATGCGGCCGGAGGGAACCTCCCAGAGTTCTTTCACGCCCACGCCGTAAGTCTGAGGGTTAGCAGTCTTGGCGAGATCGAACTTGTTTACGAGTTGCTTGGTCAAAGATCCGCGCGGGCCCTCAGCAAGGATTACAACTTTCGCATTGAGGTCATAGCCGGGTTCGAAGTTAGATTTTTTGTGGCCTTCTTTGTCAACACCTTTGTCGTCGGTGCGAACGCCGGTGACGCGGTTGCCATCGAATAAAAGTTCCGAACCGGCGAATCCGGTGAAGATGGTGATGCCGGTCTCTTCCACCTTGCCGCCCAGCCACTTCACGAAACGGTTCAGCGAGATGACATAGTTGCCGTGATCGCGCAGCGGCGGCGGAGTGATCGGTAGCTTGAATTTACTTTGTTGTGTCAAAAAATAAACGGCTTCTTTTGTAACTTCGGCGTCGAGCGGAGCTTCTTTCTCGAATCCGGGAAGCAATTCGCGCATGGAGCGGGGATCGAGCAACGCACCAGAAAGGCAGTGCTGACCGATTTCGCGGGCTTTCTCAAGCACGTAAATATTTTCTTTGCTGAGTTGCGAATCGGGGTGCTCCGCGTTGTGTGCGTCGATGAGTTGCGACAGGCGCAGCGCACAGGCCATACCGGCCGGACCGCCACCAACGATCACTATGTCGGCGGGCATTTGCGGGCGTTCGATGCCTTCGATGGGTTTCCGGAAGATCAATGTCATAGGTCGAAGGCCAGCGTCTACCGGTTGGCGAGAGTCGAGATTTCACCCAATCCGAGTAATTTTTGATCCGCCGTAATCAAGGTTAACTTCAGCACTTTGGCCGTGGCTGCCAGGAACCGATCCGCAGGATCGGCATGCGTCAGAGGCATCGCTAACCCCACGCGCACGATTTCGTGAGTGAGAGGTGCCTCGCGCATCTGTTCGACCGCACGTTCGACCCATTCGAAAGGATCTTCTACGCGAATGCGGCCTTTCTGCATCAGCGTCAGAGCCTCCCAGATGCTCACAGGAGACAACCAGAGTTCGTTCTCCGAATTTGAGAACTCTGCCGCGGCTCGAGGGCTAAGGCGCTTTGGCTCGAGTTTGCTCCATAGCCAGATATGAGTGTCGAGCAGCAGGTTCAATCGCGATAGGCCTCGATCTCGTCTAGGTCAATGATTGGCGACACGATGTCGCCGACGATTTCCGCCGTTCCCACCATGTCGCCCACAAACTTTCGCTTGCGGTCGGGCCCAGCCGGGATCACTTCCGCCACCGGGACGCCATGACGCGTAATGCGCAGTGGTTGGCGTGTTTTGTGGACCTGTTCAATGAGTCCGAGGCACTTGGCTTTGAATTTCGAGATGGGAACGTCGCGCATGACCATTATTTTAACCATAGTCAATTTAAGGGTCAATTTAAAAAACTGCTCTCTTTAGCCTCCCGCTTTCACTCTCTTTACCTCTTCAGTCAGCGGCGGCACGATATCGAACAAATTGCCAACAATCGCGTAGTCGGCGATCTCGAAAATTGGCGCTTCGGAATCTTTGTTAACTGCGATGATGGTGCGCGATCCCTTCATCCCGACGATGTGTTGAATCGCGCCGCTGATGCCGAGCGCGAGATAGAGCTTGGGCGCAACCGTTTGGCCCGATGAGCCAATCTGGCGGTCCATTGGGAGCCAGCCGTTGTCGCAGATGGGGCGCGAGGCGGCGAGGTCGGCACCGAGCGCGTCGGCAAGATTCTTCGCGATCTCGATATTCTTTTGTTCTTTGATGCCACGGCCCACGGCCACAATCACCTCGGCTTGCGTTAGATCGACTGCCTGCTTGCCCTCTTTGAAGACCTCGTGTGGTTTGTTGCGAATGACGTTGTCGCCGATCTCCACAGTTATCGTCTCGACCGAGGCGGCGCTGGTGCTAGCCTCGGCTTTGTCTCCGCGGAATGCGCCGTTCTGAAAGGTAGCAAACCACGGGGCATCGGAATTGAAACTGACATCGGCGGCGAATTTTCCTTGAAACATCTGGCGCGTAAAGATCAGCTTGCCGTTCTCGTGTCTGAAGCCGGTGCAATCGCTGATGACGGTGCGTCCCATGGCCGTGGCAAGCTTGGGGACGAAGTCGCGCACCTGATAGGTGTGCGGCATCAGGACAAGCTTGGGCCCCTTCGCGGTGATGAGTTGTTTGAGCGCGGCGGCGAAGGCGTCAGGCGTGTAAGGATCAAGCTTCGGCGATTCGACCGCGTAGACCTTGGCAACTTTCTTCGCGGCGACTTCGGTAGCAAAACCGGTGGGATTGGCTCCGGCGACTGCTGCTTCGAGCGCCCAGCCCGTGGCGGCGGCAATAGCTTGCCCGGCGGCGATGGTCTCCCAGGAGACGCGGTTAAGTTTGCCTTCGCGTTGTTCGACGACTACGAGGATGGTGTCAGACATTTAATCCCTAAATCCCTTCAAGAAAGCGTTTTATGCTGCCGTCCTTGTGGGACGATGCCCATACGCTGAGCCTTCTGTTGCCGCGCTTGCGGCGTGATCCACTCCGTGGCTCAGGTCTTGATCGCTGCAAAGCGAAGGCGCATATAGTCTGCGGTCCAGCGCCCCTGAGAATCGCACAGAACGGGTTTAAGCAATGCTGTGACTTCGTCAAGAAAATCGTCGCGCTCATTCGGTGCAAGCGCGGTGGAAAATGGATTGGCGAATGTCTCTAGCCACCCGCGCATTCCAGTTGGCAGCGGCGTCGGCCGCGGGATCAATTGCACACTCTGCGGCACAAACCCGGCCCGTCGCAGACGCGTTTCGTATTCGTCGACAGTCGGGAAATACCACGGAATCCACGAAGCGGCATCCGGAACGCCACCGCGCTCAAGTGCGACCAGGAGCGCAACGGTAATCGTACTGACACAGCCGTGTCCGCCCAATTCCCCAACGAATCTTCCTCCCGACACCAGCGCGCGGAATGCACCGGCGATTGGCGCGTCCGGATCGTTCTTCACCCAGTGCAGCGCGGCGTTGGAAAAGACTGCGTCGAATTCGTTTTCAAAGGTTAGCGCTCTCGCGTCCATCATTCGAGCATCGATCCCGCGCCGGCGTGCGGCGGCGATCATGTCTGGCGAATTGTCGATGCCGACCACCTTGGCCCCGAGCGCGACCAGTTTTTCGGTCAGGACTCCGTCTCCGCAACCCAGATCAAGAATGCACTCGCCGGGCTGCGGCTGCAGCAAATCCAACACAGGCTGCCCGAGTGCAGGCACGAAATGAGCATTGGCCGCATAGCAAGCCGCACTCCAATTCTGGGAGGACGGCGTTTGGGACAAAAGGGTCACGTCACAAATCCTTAGGTGAAAATAATCCGGGCTCCACTTAGCCCACACGGCTCAACCCACACGATCATTTACAACACGCGCAACTCGTTGCGCAGTTTATCCACCAATTTTTTCGCGATCTCCGCCGGCGATCCTTCAATGTGCTCGGTCTTTTTCGTTTTCTGCGGAACATAAAGGCGTTCGATCTTTTGCAGGTTGTCGCCGATCGCCGATTGCACTTCGGCGAGCGTCACTTTGCGCAGTGGCTTGTTTTTGGCTTGCTTGATGCCAATCAGCGTCGCATAGCGCAGCTTGTTGATGCCGGATTGGATGGTCAGCACGGCGGGCAAGGGCATATCGACAAACTGGAAGAATCCCGCTTCGAGTTCCCGTTTCACGCGAATGCCGGAATCGTTTTTTTCAATCTGCATGATGATGGTCGCGTGCGGCCAACCCAAAAGCTCGGCCAGGATAACGCCGGTCTGCGCGTAGCCGTAATCGTCGGATTGCAGGCCGGTGAAGATCAGATCGAATTTCTCATCCTTGATCGCGGCGGCGAAGGCCTTCGCCGTATTGAAAGCATCGAGGCCGACGAAGGCATTGTCTTCGAGATGAATGGCGCGGTCGGCACCCTTGGCTAGGGCTTCCCGGAGCACTTGTTGGGAGCGCGCGGGGCCGGAGGTGATGACCACGACCTCCCCGGTATGCTTCTCTTTTTGACGCAACGCCTCTTCGAGAGCGAACGCGTCGGGCTCGTTCACTTCATAGGAAACGTCTTCGCGGATCCATGCGCCGGTTTCGTTGAGCTTGAGCGGCGCGTCTTTCTGCGGCACCTGCTTCATGCAGACCAGGATTTTCAAAACACGACTCCTTGCCCCTGTAGCCTCGGGCGTCCAATGGAAAACTTGTCAGTATAAATGAGCATTCAGCAATTAGCACTTGGCAATTAGCAAACGCGGCCTAAAGGAAGGGTGGATGTTAAAGAGAAAAAGAAGGGCGAGGCCCGTGCGGCGCTTGTTGAGCCCCAAATGCTAATTGCCAACTGCTTAATCAGTAGGCGTCCCAAAATCACTCGGTAAACACCACGGACTGCACACCGGAAATTTCGAAGCGTTTGCGGCAACGCATATTCTTGCAAGCCATGAGATCGTCTTTGCGTAGCATGTAGGAGCGAGCTTTGGCAAAACGAGCGCGGTCGCGCTCGTCGGCGCGGCCGCCGGGAAGCTGGCGTTTCTTGGTGCGCACTACCCAGGTAACGTCATACTCAGCGGGCTGGTGGCAATGAGGACAGTTCAGCGTTGCTACTTTCTTCTCAGTACGTTCGTCGAAAAAATCGCGCTCTTCCATGATGGCTCGTTAGTCGCTCGTCGTTTGCCAGACAGAGTTCTTGCTGTCCGGTGGTTAACTCAAGATCGACACAACGATTATTACAGTTTTGCGGTAGACAATGCTATGGCAACATGTATGTTATGGCGCGCAAGAAGAAAGTGAAGCGGTTTCAAGCCGTGCAGGCCGTGAAAGAGCTGGCCCGGGAACGCATGGGCGCGCCTCCCGCGGCGAAGGTAGTTCCTCACAAGAAAAAAAATCCCGCTAAGCACAAAGCCACGTGGGAAAAGCTTTTAAATGACGGTGAGTGAAGGCGCAAAGCCCTTGATGGTTCTGCGCTCTTGCTCAGTTGAAGGTTGCCGTCACAGTGGTGTCGCTTTCCATGAGGAGAACGCAGGTTGAAGTTCCTGTGCAACCCCCGGACCAGCCACCGAAGGTTGAGGGTGCAATCGGAGTAGCTGTCAGGGTAACCGTAGTACCAGATGGGAAACTGTCAACGCAGCTACCCGCCGTGCTTGCACAACTGAAACCTAAAGCAGAGGAGACGGTTCCAGTTCCACTGCCTAGGAAGCTTACAGTCAGGACAGGCTCCGAACCGCCAACGCTACCGGTTGTGTCGCATACGACGTCGGCGGTCATGTAGCCGGTCACGACTGCCCCAGAGGAGGACACGCCCGAGCCGTCGTGGTTCGTAGTTACAGTGGCGGAAACAAACGTCCCGCCGCACGGGCCACCAGTCACGGTGATAAGTCCCGACGAGTTGACGGTAACCATTTGCGGTGTGTTCGAAGCCCAAGTTACCTGATTCGTTATGTCCTTCGTGACCGGAGGGTGAATGTAATTTCCCAATGCCCGCAGTTGCACCTGCGCGCCCGCAAGCGAAGATACTGGAGTGCTAGAAGTGCCGAAAGTTTCCGTTCCGGGCTGAACCGTGATGCTCACCAACTCCTGCGGATCACCGCAACTGGAAGCTACGAGCAGAGCGCTCGCGATGGCAATAAGGGCGATAATGCTCAACCACTTCCGACTCATGAACACTCCTGGGACCGGACCATTACGATTCTAAACGCTGGCGCACTAGGGGAATGCGCCAATTTAGTCAATAATGGCCGAAAAAGCAATCGTTAAGAGCGCCGCGGAGTATCTTCCGTCACCCCTTAACCGCCTCCGCGACCACCCTGACAAAATCGCGAATATCCTCTTCTGTAGTGTCGAACGAGCACATCCAGCGCACGATCGATTCCTCTTCCATCCACATATAGAAGAAGTAGTGCTGCTTGATTTTTTCTATGGCGTGACGGGGGATCTGGGCGAATACGCCGTTGGCTTCGACCTTCCAAACCACTTTGACTTCGGGGATGCGGCTTACTTCCTTTTCCAGTAGGCGAGCCATGCGGTTGGCATGTTCGGCGCTGTGCCGCCAGAGGTCGTCCGTGAGCAGGGCCTCGAACTGTGCAGCGATGAATCGCATCTTCGACGCAAGTTGCATGCTTTGCTTTCGCAGATAGAGAAAGTCATGGCCAAGTTCAGGCTGGAAAAACACGACCGCTTCACCGCCCAGGATTCCATTCTTTGTCCCGCCGAAAGAGAGCACATCCACGCCCAGATCGCGGGTCGCTTGGCGTAGGTTCTGGCCGAGCGATGCGGCGGCGTTGGCGATTCGGGCTCCATCGACATGCAGAAACATTCTATTTTCATGGGCAAACCGCGCTAGCGCTCGAATTTCTTCCGGCTGATAGACCGTCCCCATCTCGGTGGACTGCGTAATGGAAATGACGCGCGGCTGGGAATGATGCTCGTCGCCGATGCCGTGGTAGGCGTGGCGGACGGCCTCCAGGCTTATCTTGCCGTTTTCCTGCGGCAAGGGAATCAGCTTGCAGCCGGTATGCTTCTCCGGCGCCCCACACTCGTCGGTATAGATGTGTGCATAAGAGCTGCACAAGACCGATTGAAACGACCGAATTAGAGACTGCAGGCTCAGGACGTTCGCGCCGGTTCCGTTGAAAGTAAAAAAGACAGCAATATTGGGTCCGAAATGCTCTTCGAACTTCTCAACCGCTGAGAGGGTGTAAGGGTCGGCTCCATACGCGACGACGTGACCCTGGTTGGCGCGGGTAATCGCTTGGAGAATCTCAGGATGGACGCCGGCATTGTTATCGCTGGCGAAGCTGCGCCTGGGATGAATAGGGAACTGCGGCATGGGGAACAATTTAACAGAGTTAGCCGAGTCGTGAGAGATGGCGGCGATCCGGGCACCTCCTAATTGAATATGGGCTTTCCCTGATTCTCGGAATCTATGGTTCCCAGAATCTATAGTTCCCAGAATCTCAACCTGATATCCGTACAGGGCACCAGATCAAAAAAATTAGCGAGAGCGGCAATTTTATGCGCTCCAGTTCGCCTCTAACGATAAGGGAGGGAAAGTCAAGTGCGGCTTCCCGCAGGGGAGGGAATTCTGCCTCAAATAATGCCGGGGGGACAGCCACGATACTGAATCTTTTCCCTGTTTTGCGCTATCAATAGCTGATAACCGCTGGGGCACCACCGTCGTCAAACGATAAACAGAAATTCAGCGTTTTTGTTATTTTTGCGGAGAATACATGGCGAAACGATTCATTTTAGTTCTGGTCATCGTCGCCGCCCTCTTAGGGGGGCTGGGATTTGTGAAATACCGCCAGGTCGAAACGGCCATAGCCATGGGAGCGAGCTTCGCTCCGCCGCCTACGGCGGTCACGACCGTGGTTGCCAAGCGGGAAACCTGGCCGACAACTTTAGAGGTGATCGGTACCGCGGCGGCGATTCAGGGCGTCACCGTGGGCGCGGACCTGCCCGGCACGGTCGATAAGATTCATTTCGAGTCGGGTCAGTCGGTAAAAGAGGGCGACATTTTGGTGGAGCTCGATATCCGGCAGGAAAAGGCCCAGCTTGCCAATATAGAGGCTCAGCGCGATCTAGCCCGCATTCAATACGGACGGTCGGAGGAACTGGTGAAAGCCGGCGTCATCTCCAAATCGGAGTATGACAATGCCGCCTCGCAGCAAAAGGCTACCGAAGCGCAGGTAGGCGAGATCAAGGCTTCTATCGCTCGGAAGACGATTCATGCCCCGTTCTCGGGAATCCTAGGAATTCGCCAGATCAGCCTGGGCCAGTACCTGGCCGCCGGCCAGGCGATCGTTTCGCTGCAGGCACTGAATCCGATCTACGTTAATTTCGGCGTGCCGCAGCAAGACACGCCTAAGATGTCGATTGGCCGCGGCTTGCAGGTCACCACCACCGATCTTCCCGGAGTCGTATTCAACGGCAAGATCACCGCGCTCGACTCGGTGGTAAATGAACAAACTCGCAATATACAAGTGCAGGCGACGTTTCAGAATCAGGCTGGCAGGTTGCGCCCCGGAATGTACGTGCAGGTGGAACTGCCGCTCGGCAAACCGCGCGACGTGATTCCACTGCCTGCCTCCGCCATAAACTACGCGCCTTACGGCGATTCCGTGTTCGTTGTGGCGGAGATGAAAGATCAGAAGGGCAACACCTACCGCGGCGTGAAGCAGCAAGTTGTGAAGATCGAAGGCAGCCGCGGCGATCAGGTCGCCATCACTTCCGGCCTCAATGCCGGAGATGAAGTCGTTAGCTCTGGGGTTTTCCGCCTTCGAAATGCCGCGCCGGTTCTGGTGAACAACAGCGTGAAACCCGGCAATAATCCGAATCCTAAACCCGACGAGAGTTAGGTGAGAATCGCGGATTGCGAAGTTAAGAAATCAAGCGCAGTACCTGCCTCTATGAGGAGTACGCATGAAGTTCACTGATCTATTCGTAAGACGTCCGGTTCTGGCGATGGTAGTGAACCTCGTCATCATCATTGCTGGTCTGCAAGCGGTGCGCTCGTTAAGCGTCCGGCAATATCCCCGGAGCGACATCGCAGTGATCCAGGTCAGCACCGTGTACGTGGGTGCGAACGCAGATCTGGTTCGCGGTTTCATCACCACGCCGCTGGAGCGTGTGATCGCCAGCGCCGACGGCATCGACTACATGGAGTCGACCAGTGCGCAGGGGCTGAGCACGATCACCGTTCACCTGAAGTTGAACTACGACACGAACGCCGCACTCACTCAAATTCAAGCCAAGGTTCAGCAGGTGAAGAACGATCTGCCGCCGGAGTCGCAAGTGCCGGTGATCGATCTGGAGACGGCCGATACGCAGTTCGCCGCCATGTATATCGGGGTTTCGTCCAAAGACCTCGACGAAAACCAGATCACCGACTATCTGACCCGAGTCGTGCAACCCAAACTCAGCGCCGTGAGCGGCGTGCAGCGTGCCGATATTCTGGGTAATCGTACTTTTGCCATGCGCTTATGGCTGAAGCCCGATCAGATGGCGGCGCACGGCGTTTCTCCGTCCGACGTGCGGGATGCTCTCTCGAAAAACAATTACTTGTCGGCTCTTGGAAGCACGAAGGGCTCGATGGTTTCGGTAAACCTGGTCGCCAACACCGACCTGCGCACGCCCGACGATTTCAAACAGATGGTCGTTAAGCAAGAGAACGGCGTGGTCGTCCGTATTGGAGAAATCGCCGATGTGCAACTCGGCGCAGAAAACTATGACCAGGACGTTCGCTTCAATGGCGAGACCGCAACCTTCATGGGAATCTGGGTCCTGCCCACTGCGAACTCTCTTCAGGTCATTCAGGACGTGCGCAAGACTCTTCCCAGCATTCGGGACCAGCTGCCCACTGGAATGACGTTAGGAATTCCGTACGACTCCACGGAATATATTCAAGACGCGATCAACGAAGTTCTGCACACTCTGACGGAGACGCTGCTGATCGTCGTCGTCGTGATCTTCCTGTTCCTGGGATCATTCCGCTCGGTGCTGATTCCTATCGTCGCCATTCCAGTCTCGCTGATTGGCGCGTTCTTTTTGATGCTAATCGCTGGCTTCACCATCAACTTGCTCACGTTGCTGGCGATCGTTCTCTCTGTCGGCTTGGTTGTCGACGACGCCATCGTCATGGTGGAGAACGTTGAGCGGCACCTGCAGATGGGTAAGTCGCCCTTCCACGCGGCGGAAGATGCAGCCCGCGAACTGGTCGGCCCAATCATTGCCATGACGATTACGTTGGCGGCAGTATATGCGCCAATCGGCATTCAGGGTGGACTGACCGGCGCCCTCTTCCGCGAGTTTGCCTTCACGCTGGCGGGCGCAGTCGTCGTCTCCGGTATCGTCGCTCTAACGCTGTCGCCGATGATGGGATCGAAGTTGTTACGTGCCGGCGACACGGAGAAGGGTTTCGCTGGCATCGTCAACCGCCAGTTCGACCGGGTTCGGAGTTTATACACTCGCTTGCTGACGGGGACTTTGCAATATCGCCCAGTGGTGCTCACGCTATGGGTGATTGTCGCTTTGCTCATGATTCCCTTCTACATGTTCTCGCAGCGCGAGCTTGCGCCTACCGAGGACCAGGGAGTTGTGTTTGGCGTCATTCAGTCCTCGGCAAACTCGACCCTCGATCAGACGAACCTGTTTACTTCGCAGGTTTACGACGTGTACAAGTCGTTTCCTGAGATGGGGAGTGTTTTCCAGATTACGAATCCCAGCGGCGGCTTCGGCGGCATGGTCACCAAACCCTGGAGCCAGCGCACCAAGACCACGCAACAGTTGCTCGCGGAATCCGCCGGAAAGCTCTCGAAGATCGCCGGGGTCCGCGTGATTCCTCTGACCCCTCCGCCGCTTCCCGGAGGCGGCAACTTCCCGGTTGATTTCGCAATCGTATCCGCCGCCGAGCCTGAGCAAGTTAGCCAGCTCGCCGAGCAGATCGTGCAAAAGGCTATGGCCAGCGGCAAATTCATTTTTGCCGACACCGATGTGAAGTTCGATCAACCGCAAACCGAGGTCGTCTTCGATCGCGACAAATTGCGTTCGCAGGGTGTGGACTTGAGCCAGGCCGGACAGGATCTTTCGACCATGCTTGGCGGCAACTATGTCAACCGCTTCAGCATTCAGGGCCGCAGCTACAAAGTAATCCCACAGGTGTCGCGTGTCGAACGTCTCACGCCCGAGCAGCTCTCTAACATTTACGTTAAGGGCTCAGCCGACAAGCTGGTGCCACTCTCGACCTTTGCCACCCTCAAGACGACCACTGAGCCAAGGTCGCTGAATAAATTTCAGCAGTTGAATGCGGTGCGCATCCAGGGTGTTATTCCGCCCAACGTTCCACTCGATGAGGCGCTGAAGTTTTTGGAAGACACGGCAAAGCAGGTATTGCCGCAAGGTTTCACGGTGGACTACGCGGGTGAGTCTCGTCAGCTGCGCGTGGAAGGCAGCAAGTTCCTCGGAACGTTCCTGCTCTCGGCGATCCTCATTTATCTCGTGCTCGCGGCACAGTTCGAGAGCTTCCGCGATCCGTTCATCATTCTTGCCGGTTCTGTGCCCTTGGCGATGTCCGGCTCGCTGATGTTCTCGTTCCTCGGGTTCACGACGCTGAATATCTATAGTCAGGTTGGCTTGATTACCTTGGTAGGCCTAATTTCGAAGAACGGAATTCTGATCGTGGAGTTCGCCAACCACTTGCAGGAGACCGGCGTCACGAAGCTGCAGGCCATCATCGGTGCAGCCAGCACCCGGCTCCGGCCAATCCTGATGACGACTGCTGCCACCGTTTTTGGTCACTTCCCGCTCGTTTTCGCGAGAGGGCCCGGTGCCGGAGCGCGAAACAGCATCGGCATTATGCTGGTCAGCGGCATGATCATCGGCACGGCATTTACGCTGTTTATTGTGCCCTCGATTTACATGCTCGTGGCGAAGACTCACACCACGATCAAGGACGATGATGAAGATCGAATCACTCTATCCAAGCCGAAGCGAGGGGAATTGCTGGCGGCAAGGTAAGCCCATCAGCCTGGAGTAAAGACCCGGCGCGCCTTTCTACAAGGCGCGCTTTTATTTTTTCTGAATGGCTTTCTTCTTCGCTTTCGTCTTTCGCGCTGCGCGAAGCCGTAATTTCGCCATCCACTCCCTCGAGTACATGGTGCCGCGGCATTTGGGCGATCCGCAGTGGCACGGGGCTGGGTCTTCATCGTCGTAGAGGTTGTAATCCCAGAGCAGCTCTTCTCCGGCGGCGATGTCGCGTAACGCCACGATCCACACGCGATTCTTGATTTCATCGATCTCGCAGTTGGGATTGCAGGAATGGTTCAAGTACGCTCCGAGGCCTTCGCCATCGATGACGGTCTTGCCGTCTTCCAATCCATAGAGATAAGTGCGGGGCGCGCCGGTGTACAGCCGGTCGGCTTCTTCCGGGCTGATGCGCGGGCCAACATACTCCACCACGCGGGCGCCCTTGCGAATAGGCGCGTTTGTGAAGACACCAACGGAATGAATACGCGAAGGACGAACCACAAGGGGCATGAACTAATTTCGCATGGTTGAGAGGTTTGAAGGAAGACGAAAAATTTCTAAAAGCCTCTTATGTCCGATCTGCAATCTGCGGATGAAGACGACCCTCGGTTCCGCTTTTCCCACGCAGATCCGCGCGGGATAAGGCTTTTAGGCCGGTTGACTGCGAAAACATTCGGTTCACGAGCGCCCGAGCGTGTTAGACTTTCAGACCTTCACGCCACCGAAAGATTTGTTGAGCGTCGCAACCCCAAGGGGGAAACAATCATGAGAATGACGAAGAAGTTTGTCGAAATCGCAACGGTGCTGCTCGTGTTCGGAACACTCTTCAGCGCGACCGCGCAAACCGCAACCAGTGCCGACACTTCCACAGCCGCTCCAGAGGCTTATTGCACCAGCACGGGCGGAGTGGTGGAGAGCCGCATTCCGGTATACGGCACCAATGGTCCGATCGGAAGCTGGCTGCCGCTCGAAAACAGCCGGAATTTTTGCCAGTACACTTCGTCCTCGGATGGCTCGCGGATCCACGTTCTGATTCAGACCCTGTTCACCCAGAAGCCCACCCTTGCCGCGCTGGCCTATTACGCGGAAGTTGCATGGAATGGGCAGGGAGAAGGCAATCCGGGGTCGCTTTATTGCACGCAGCTCGGCGGATCCGATCTTTTTGGCGGCATCAATGCCGCCGGAGGCGGATGGGTCGAGTTACGCACCACGGATGAAGTGCTGGAAGCTTGTATCTTTCCTGACATGTCAACCATCGACTCGTGGGGATTGCTCTACCATTCAGACGGTATTATCCGCGGTACCGATTTATCCACGGTTCTGAAATATCCAAACCCCTACCCCAGAACTAAAAAGAGCGAATAATCGAAAGCAAAATCACGGTTAAGCTTACAAAAAGCGCCGCTGCCTTATAGGGCAGCGGCGTCCCACTTCTCGAAAATCTTCGTGTCGAACTTCCTGCCTATGGGTCATACACCGAACTGCCGTAGCCTTGTTTACGGGCGGAATCCTGCAAGTCTTCCAGTCGTCGTTTTTCCTCTTCCAGTTGAGATTGCATCGATTCCGCGCGTTGCTGCTTCTCTCGCTGACGTTCGTTCCAGCCTACGCAGTTGGCGGCGCAGTTCGCGGGAGCGAAGCGGATCGATTCGCTCAGTTCGTCAACCTGCCGTTGAAGAGTTGCAATCTGATTTTTCTGCGCGATGATCTGCGACTTCCAATGCTCAGCGGACTGTTTAGGCTCGTTTGGAGCATCGGGCAGCGCGTCGTGGTTTCCTTTGCTCGCCCCGCGTACTGACTGCGGCTCCGTGTGGGAGGGCAGTTCTTCATTCGTGATGACTTTGGAAGTTTTTGCGTCCTTATCCGGCGCGGCTTTCGATTGTTCCTTTTGCTGGCGCTGTTGGCGCGCCAAGTCACCGAGAGAAGGCGAATCCTGCGCCCACACAACTCTTACGAACGGAGCTAGCACTGCCGATAAAATCAGAATGAGCCTGCACAAGCTGCGCATGACAATCCTCTGTCCGGTCTAGGTACTCGCTCCAAAAGCGACGGACCGTAGCAAAATGCTATCCGCAACGGTTGACCGATCAAGCATTACGAACGGGTAGTGTACGAGCGAGGCAACGAGAATACTCGTAACAATCTGTCAGCGAAGTATGTAGGACGAAATTCGCACGGAAGAGGCTGTTGGGAAGGGTGTCTCGCTATAGCGATTGGTGCGCTGCAATACCAGACAGCCTGCTGCCTGTGATCGCCGGAACAATCTGAATTTGAACCAGCCGTGGCATGGAACGGCTTTCCTTCTTCGCCAGCAGGTTGGCGGAAGGGATACCCGTGCGTGCATGGGACTTCTCGCAGTCGGCGGTGGATGGGCCTCGCATGTTTCCTTCCATGAACGCCAGACCCGGGCAGCGGGTGCAAGTCGAGCCATGGGCGCACTGAGAACAGCTCGACATATCTCGCAGGCGAATCGATCGGACTTCCTTCAACTGCTCAGAGTTGCGCCAGATATCGATGAACCGCTGTTGCCGCACGTTGCCGCAGGATAAGGGAAATTGCACGCAGGGATAAAACTCGCCGTATGGAGAAACGTAGCAAGCGGTGTGGCCGGCGCTGCACGGCAAAGAATCCATGCTCTCCGCAGAGTGCGCTTGCCCGTCGTGCTCCTGCCGGACGGGTGGTGGTGCGCAGAACTCGTCGGCGTTACCGACGAGCAGCTCGTCGCGAAAGAGGTGACGCAGAGCGGTCTCGCCCGCGTTCAAATCGAGAATCGATCGGTCACCATCCATCTTCGGTGTGATGGTCGGGTCGAGGGTGTATTCGGCGCCTAGTTCATCGGCCAGAGCACGCACGCCGTGATAGTCCTGCATATTTTCGGTCATCAGCACGTTGGCGAGGATGACCTTTAGACCCTGCGACTTTAGAAATCGAATAGCGTCGATCGACCTGCGCAGCGAGCCCGGAACCTTAGTGATCGCGTCGTGCACCTCGGGCCGGTGCGAATAAATGCTGATTTGAATCGATTCCACGACGAGATCGCGCAACCTCGCGGCCTGCGCTTCGCGAATCAGAACGGCGTTCGTCTTGAGCTTGATGCAGAAGGTAAGGGAGCGGGCGCACTCCAAAATCTCGAAGAAGTCCTTGCGCAAAAAAATCTCGCCGCCGCTGAAGGTAAGAATGAAAACGCCGGCTTCCGCCATCTCCTTGAGAAGACGTTTGATCTCAGCCGTCGTCATCTCTCCGTGATCGTCGTGATCGAGATAGCAGTGCACGCATTGCTCGTTGCAACGGTAAGTGAGATCGAGTTGTGCGCTGAACGGAACGCCCAGTTGCAGAGCGCGTTCTCCCATCTCCCGCAGCAGAGCGCTCATCGAGTCACCTGTACCGGCGCATCCGGCTTGGAGTTCGCTTCCTGAGTAGTCGGTTGTCCTGAAATCGGTTCTTCCGAAATGAGCAGAATGCCGTGGTTGGCTAAATCTTCGGCCAGCGCTTCGGCATCGCGCAAGGCTTCTTCGGGCTGCACTTCAAACTCAGTGCAGATGCGGCGTCCGACAATTTCTTCGAGCGGCGTCGCACCGTCGGCGGCCCGCCAGAGAACAGTCGCGGTCGGATTCAGCGTGAACAGCGTCGAGCCCTGGCCCGACATCACCAGCATTTCTTCCCCCAGCATGCGGGCTGCGATCCGCGGACTGCGCGCGATATAAAGTTTTTTACTCATATGTAGGAATCACCGATCAGTTCTTCTATTCTTTATCCGATCATCTCCCACACTCGCGCATCCGGCACAAACGTAAGCCGGTACACCGGAACATGTTCCACGAAGTCGCACGCTGTACGAAATGCGCAGTGAACCATCTCCTGATCCTCGGCAAAGAAAAGCATGTTAGCCAGAAGACCGCGCCCAGACTCGGCCGCGGTCACTGGGTCGATGCGATTTTCGCGGCCTTGAGCCAGAAGGTAGAGTGCCCCGATGGGCGCGGAAGTATTCTCGCCAAGCTTCGCCAGTTCTCCGGTGAAGGGTGTGCCGAACGCCACGTAGCCGTCATCGATTTTGCGGACGTATGAGATCTCATCGGTAAGTAGCGTGGCATCGGCAGGCGCGAGGCGCGAAATGGTTGTCTTGCCCGCTCCGGAGACGCCGGCAAACAGAAAAGCCTTCCCGTTACGCACGGCGCTGGCGGAGTGCAAAAGGAATCCGCCCTGCTTGGCCAGCACCAGCGTATGCACAATGCGCAGCACGCCATCGATGGAGTATGGATTCGCAGTCTGTCGAATAAGGCCGTGCCCTGTCGCAGGGTCCCACTCAGCATAGAAATCTCCACGCTGCAAAAACCATTGGCCTGCCCGGTGAGTAACGCTGACATCCGCGCTAGGATCGGCGAATCGCAGTTGCCCCAACTCTACATCGAAATCACATTCCACACAGGCTAGCGTATTGATGAACCCCGCGTAGCGATTCCGCATCAGTTCGAGAAAACCCGCGTCAGTTGTGTTCACTCTGACGGCGACACCGCCAATCGCGATGACGATGCTGTAGACACCGACTTGTGTGGCTAACGCTGGCACGAAAGGACCTGCTTCCTCAAGCTTGCACCAGTCGGTGCAGATAGACGAGGGCGCGCGCAGCAGGCTCGGAGTGGCGAATGGCCTTCGCGACAATCCTCTCGAGGCCATCCAGCTTTGTTGGCACCACGATCAACCTCCCTGCCCGGATGAGATAAGTCACTCGCCCCAGCAACTCATGCTCAAGCACAGGTCGATCAGGTCTGGAGACCGCGTCTCCCTGCGTAATCCATTGCGGATGCTGGGCATCACTCCCCGTGTCGATGACGCGATGGGCGCAGAGTTTTCCCTCGCGTCCTGCGACAACCACGTCTCCAACGCCTACCTGACTTGGACCGACGCGCTCCACCACCAATGTGTCGCCGGGAAAAACCGTGGGAAGCATGCTCCAACCGATCGATGTGCATCGCAAAGCACCGAACGACTGCAGAACGTCACCAGCCAGTTCGCACTTCAATGTGCTGGCTGCTTCGGACCTAGAGTTCTCGTGCTGCCTCATGATACTTTTTGGTTGACCCCGCACAGTCCTGTCGTACCGGATTTTGAGCAAGTTAGCGCCGAGGTTACGAAGACTTGTTCGTAGCGAAATCCCGGCTTCTGATAAGCCTTTTTCGAGGCGCCCGCAGAGCGCGCCTCGTCACCAGATGAATTGCTGGACGACTCAATCGTAGACATTTTATATGAACTCCCTTACTGTAGTGCCGACTGCGAGGCCTGCATAGCGCAACCGCCGGTGCCTGTTGTCCCGCAAGTCTGGTTTCCAAGAGTCGAGAAGTATACCTGAGAGGCTCCGGCGAGTATGCCCGAGCCTACAATGTTATCGATAATAAGTCCGCTTGTTCCACCGGCGGATGCCAGGGCGTGCGTTGCTACTGCGCCCAGGTTGGTCCATGTTGCGGTGCCGTCATGCGTCACAACTCCGGCAACGGTGCTCCAGGTAGGCGTGCTTCCGCCAGATTTGCCGGCGGTCGTCACCAGTTCCACGTTGCCGTTGCTGTCCAGGATTTTTGTATTGATGGCATACGTATGGTTTGCCTTCCACGCGGCCAGCGTAGTTGTGGAGAGTGCTCCCTGGTCCAGCCAGTGAACGGTGCCGTCCGTGGTTGCTGCCCCGACAACTTTGCTCCAGGTTGGCGCCGCTGCGCCCGACGTGCCAGCAACGCTCACCACTTGAATATTCAAATTGCTGTCGAGAACTTCCTGGCCCACCGCATAACTGCTCGAGGCCTGCCACGGCGTGTCGGTAAAATTCACAAGACAGCCTCCCGCCGCACAGATCGTCGGGGCACCGCTCGCCTGAGCACTGGCGAACAGGAATTCCGCAGCGCCGCTGGGGGCGTTGGGATTGAAGATGTCGGTCAGGGGAGAACACGGCGTGGTGGCGCTAGCGAGAACCGGACCGGTCACCACGGTGCCCATGGTACCCGCCTTAATAGGAATCTGGTAAAGCGTCGGTTTACCACCGGTGTTGCCACAAACGTAGAGGTTCCCGGTGGCGTTCGCCGAGTTTTCGTACGTACTGTCGAACGAGCCAATGTACATAGGATTCGGCGTCGTTCCTGTAGTTGTGCTGACGCCGACTTTAGCCCTTTTCCCATTCGTACCAGCGGCGAAATTGGTGGCCAATTGGTAAACGCGGGCACAGGCAGCGCCCCCGGCACAACCCGTGCTGCCATCGCTGGAGACAAACACGTACACCTGCCCTGCGGTGGAATCCACGACGGGGCCCTCGACAATTCCCGCACCGAAGTCGAGCTGAGCGGATGCCGTGACTGCAGCGGTTGTGGAGTTAACTCGATACAGAAAACCACCAAGGTCTCCCACGAATACACTTCCGGAGCCATGATCGAAGACAGCATCCGACAGAGCCTTGGTTCCAGCGTTCACCCGTTTTGGCCACACTCCGCCCGTAACCTCCGTTGGCGTGCCATTGAAAACGGGTGTGAACTTGTGCAGCCAGCCCGCGGCATCGCCGACCCATGCAACATCGTCGAGATAATCGTAAAAGGCCGACGACGTTGTGTCGCTGTTGAGCACGCCGAGGTTTGTGGTCAGCGGAAGCGTGGTCATGCAGGGGACCGGGCAACTGGGGTACGTGGTTGTGGGCACCCTCAAAGGCGCGCCGGGGCTGGTGACCGTTTCCGTAGTTGAAGCCGTCCATTTCAACAGCACCAACTCTCCGCGATTGCTCACTGTGTTGGTCTGAACGAACAATACCTGTGTGCCGTCAAAGGAAAAATTGGGCGAAGTTTGCACCGTGCCGAGCGTGTCGTAAGCCCAGTAAACTGACGGCACGCTGCCGAAAGCTATGCAGCCGGAGTAAATATTGTCGTAGGCCACCAGGCTGGCTGGTCCGGTTCCTGCAGGCGATTGTCCTTGCAGTCCCGTACTAAAGACCACGAAGTCGGGTTTCGCAGCGTTGGCGCAGGTTGCAGTTCCGAGAGACAGAGAATACTTTGCTGGAAAATTTCCCGCGCCCACACTCGCACCGGTGCCCATGTTTTCGGACCAGTCTCCGTGTTGTTCTTGTGGTCGGACGCTATCCTCTGCCGTGTCAGCCGGCGCAGGCTCCTGGGCCCGCGGCTCACTCCGACGGCGCTGCAGCAAGTAGCGAGGATCTTGCTGTACTCGCGCTGCCTGCTCTTCTGTAGCCGGCTGCGAAAAAATTAGATGACGCTGACTCCAGTCAGTGATTACTGGGATGGTCGCCTTGGACTCTGGCCCTGCCTGCCCCAGCAAAGTTGTAGCCAGAAAGGTCGCGCCAAGCATCGAAACGCACACCCACACGATATGTCGGCTGTTTTTCATTTTTCTTCCTGATGCTTGAGGGCCCTGGCAATGGGAAAAAACAACTGACATGAAACCCCTCCGCAGGTCTGCACTTGGACGACTGGCTGGCTTAATGGAAAATCATCATACACCCCGCGAGCGCGGAGGGTTTGGCTCGATGTGCCCAGATTTCCACAGCATTTCAACCAAGCCGGCAGTCCCGCATGTGCTAGCCGTTCTTCCCGGCTGACTTCCTGGCGACGGCGATTACCCTGGAAGCTGGACGGTCGGAATCTGTTGTGCGCGAGTGCGAAGCTCTTCGAACAGAACCGTGCTGAGATAACGCTCTCCGAAGGACGGCAAGATCACCACGATTAATTTTCCCGTATTCTCTGGACGCTTCCCCACCTGCACGGCAGCGGTTACAGCTGCGCCAGAAGAAATTCCCACGAAAACCCCTTCTTCGAGAGGCAGCCGCCGCGCCATACGAATCGCTTCATCGTTGCTGACAGTGATTACTTCATCGATGTATTCCCGGCGCAGGATGCTGGGCACAAATCCAGCGCCAATCCCCTGAATCTTGTGTGGCCCCGGCTTTCCTCCGGAGAGCACGGGACTTTCTGCCGGCTCCACGGCGACGGCCTTGAATGACGGCTTCTTCGGCTTAATGTATTGGCACACGCCGGTAATCGTTCCACCAGTTCCAATGCCAGAGACGAGAATGTCCGCGCGACCGTCAGTGTCATTCCAAATCTCGGGACCGGTCGTTTCGAAGTGAATCTTTGGGTTCGCAGCGTTATCGAACTGCTGCAGCATGTAGCCGTTGGGCGTGTTGGCCAGCAACTCCTCGGCTTTCAAAATCGCGCCCTTCATGCCTCGCGGTCCGGGCGTCAAAATAATTTCTGCTCCGAAGGCCAGCAAAAGCACGCGCCGCTCCAGGCTCATGGTCTCCGGCATCGTGAGGATCAGTCTGTAGCCTTTCACGGCGGCCACAAAAGCGAGGCCGATTCCGGTATTGCCGCTGGTAGGCTCGATCAGCACCGTTTTCCCCGGCTGAATTTTGCCCGCGCGTTCGGCTTCCGTGATCATGCTCACGCCAATGCGATCTTTCACGCTGCCGATGGGATTCTGGCTCTCCAGCTTCGCAACCACCTCGGCCACGCAGCCCTCGGTAACTTTGTTGAGCCGTACCAGCGGAGTGTGGCCGATCAATTCAGTGATGTTATTTGCAATATTCATCGTGCGTCCCTTTAGCTTATCGCTCGTTACCTGAGGTCGTCCCTACTTGAGGTCGTTCACCAGGTATAAATCGGAAAGTGTGCGGCCATATTCGTAGACGTAATTGTTGCCGTCGGGAGTAATCAAAACCGAGCTGATGTCCGTAACGCCGGACACGTCTAGCGGAACCAGTTGCTTCCAGATTTGTTTGTGGCCGGTCGCGAGGTCGAGTTTGTTGACCGTCGCCGGAACTTCGCCCAGCCGGTAAACAAATAGGGATCGGCCATCGCTGCTCCATCTCGCGGGAACTTCCCCAACTTCGAGTCCGGGAATCGGCCGAATCTCTCCGTTATCGATATTCAGCAGCACCGGTTTCTGATCGGCGCCGACCATAGCGACCTGGGTGCCGTCGGGAGAAATGGTGAGCAGGCTGCCGTTCACTCCTTCGCCGGTGATGGCCTTCGGCGCGCCGCCGTTCACATCTTGCACATAAAGCCGCACGCCCTTGCCGGGCTCATCCGCGGAGAACAACAATCGCTTGCCATCGGGAAACCAGCGCGCCCAAAGCCGATTGACTTGATCGTGCGTCAGCTCTTTCGATTCACCAGCGCCAGTGGGCAGCAACGTGAATTGAACGGGAGGCTTCGGCTGACCCGCTAAAGCCCATCGTCCATCCGGCGAGAGCGCGAAACTCAGCCCATCGCCGAGGCGCACAGCCGGCGACCCGTCCGTTCCGCGCAAGTAAGTGGAGTAGTTTTCTCCACCCGCTTCGCCCGATTCCGTAAACAAAAGCATCTTTCCATCGGGAGACAAATCCTTCGGCGCCGACCAATCCAGCCAGGAGAGATCGCGCTCTTTGTTGCTGCCTGCCGTCATTCCGACCATGCCCACCCGTGGAACATCCCGCGTGATCAGCACTCGCCCATCTTTTGCCACGTCCTGCAAAGTAAGAGTGCCCGGTTCGCGCGCCAGCAGCCGCTCTTTGCCTGACATCGTGACGGCCGAAAGATATCGCCCGTAACCGATCCGCGTGCTGGAAAACCAGATTTCGTTTCCACTGGGCGACCAACCCAGACCCCATGCGGTTTCCCAGCCCGTGGACAAAATCTTCTTCTTGCCTGAAAGATCGACGGTCGCAATCATGCCCGCATCGTCGCGCCGCACGGGATGCTCGATGAAAGCCACCAGATCTCCCTTTGGCGAAACGCGCGGATGGCTCAGCCATCCTCCCGTCTGATACAGCACCTTACCGATGGGATACTCAAGCCGGGTCAATCCGCCGAACTCCCGCACTACGGCGAAATTGCTTCCGTCGGGCGACCAGTCAGCCCACTGCACATGCTCCAAAACCTCGCGCGGAGCGCCGCCACCCAGCGGCACTCTGGCCAACGTACCCTCATTGGTATAAGGATCGACGTTGTGACTGTTCAGCAGGACGGCCATCTCGCCGTCGGGTGAGATCGACAACACTTCCGCCTTCGACAATCCAAACGGACGCGACTCCGGACTGTCGGGCCGGGTCACGAACAAGTCGATGGGATTGCCCTCCCAGGCCGCGCTGTAGACGATGTTTTTTCCGTCAGGAGCGAAGCGCGCCATGCGGATGGTTCCACCGCGAAACGTCAGTTGATGATAAGTAGGCGGCGTAATGCTGGAAGCGAGGCCTTCGCGTTTTCCCAGAACATACGCGCCAGCAATCAAGGCCAACGCAACGATGCCCGACGCGACAGCCCAAGCCACAGGCACACGCCCGTCGCCAAGTTTGCCGGCTGATGATGCTAACGTCACCTCCGCTGGTTCAGGCTGCACCGCAATTTTTGTGCTCGCATGCGAGTCGGCTTCGCGCCGCAAACGCTGCAGATCAACGCGAAAGTCAGAGGCCGTCTGGTAACGCAGCTTCGCATCTTTTTCCAGCGCCTTGCCGAGAATCTCCTGCAACTTCGCCGGAAGCTGCGGATTGAGTTGCAAGGGCGGAACGGGAGCACGGTTGAGAATCGCATCAAACACCGCCGCGCTCGTAGGACCAGAAAACGCCGGCTTTCCCGTGGACATTTCATACAGAACAATGCCCAGAGAAAATAGATCGGTGCGCCGGTCCAACTCCTCTCCCATGGCCTGTTCCGGCGACATGTAAGCGATCGTGCCCACCGCCATTCCGGGACTGGTCAACGCGTCGGGGTTCACCACAGTTTCCATGGAACTGGTTACGCCGGCATCGTGCTTTGCCTGCGCCTCAGCGGTGTACTTCGCCAAACCAAAATCCAGCACCTTCGCCTGGCCGCTGCGCGTAATAAAAATGTTCGCCGGTTTGATGTCGCGATGAACAATGCCCTGCGCATGCGCCGCGTCGAGAGCATCGGCGACTTGCACCGCGATCTCCAGCACCTCGGTCAGCCGCATCGGTTTGCCTTCGATGCGGTGTTTCAGCGTCTGCCCGTCAATGAACTCCATGACGATGTAGGCAGATCCGCCTTCTTCGCCAACGTCATAGATCGTGCAAATGTTGGCATGATTGAGCCCGGACGCCGCCTGCGCCTCGCGCCGGAAGCGTTCGAGAGCCGCGGGATCTTTGGAGTCATCCGCCAGAAACTTCAACGCGACGGTGCGATGCAGGCGCGTGTCCTCGGCCTTATACACAACTCCCATGCCGCCGCCGCCCAGCTTTCCTGTGATCTTGTAGTGGGAAATTGTCTGGCCGATCATGGTTTAGTGCTTAGTCGATCATTGCTTAGCATCATTGAGAAGACAATCTTAGGCGGGGCGGGAGATGCAGTCAATGCGAAGCGTCCTCAAGCGTTTGTGCCTCCAGTGTATTTCTGATTTCTGCTCAAAGTTTCCCTAGGGCCGGATCAGCGCTCGCAAGTCTTTCATCAAGAGCAGCAAATGCAAGTCATTCACCGGGCAAGGCTCGAAGTCGAAGTGCATGTAAAACTTTCTGGCCTCTTCATCGATAGCGTGAACCAGAACAGCTCTGGCACCAATAATGTCAGCGGCTTGTGACGCTCTGAGCAGGGCATCCTTCAGCAACGCCTGCCCTAAACCTTGTCCTTGTTCCGAGTAATCTACGGCGAGGCGGGCCAGTAAAATGATTCCGATCGGATAGGCAGGCTGGTGTTTCGCAACACGTTCCGTGGCTTCCTCCCTTAATACGCTACCGGGGCAAAGGGAGTAATAACCAACAACGCGGTTATTGCGATGCACCACATAGGTCCGTGCAGTTCCGCTCTGCTGGTTCACCAAAGCGAATCGCTTCAACCATTCGTTGAGAGACGGGTGCTTCTTGCAGTCGAACTCGCCTGCAACATGGTGCTTCGCAAGCAGCTCGACGGAAGAAAGAGGCAGCTTTTCAGCGTTCAAGAATCGAAGGCGCAGACATCAGTCTGGCGAGACGGGCCTTGCGAGTGGTTGGCCGATCTAGAGCGGCAACGAACGCGTCCCACTTCGCTCGCGGAATCACAAACGATCTCTGATCAGCCAGGACCTGTTCGGCCTTTTCGTAGGCACTAGACAGAACAAAATCTGTGACGTTCTGGCCCTGAACTCTAGCTCCTCGCTCAATAATAGTGCGCTGCACCGTAGTAGCACGCAGATTAAACCTGGATCTCTTCGCGTCGGCGACCGGCATGGATTTACTCACCTCGACTGCCAGGAGATATTGTACGCACGTTGTACTCACATGGCAAGAACAAATTTACACCGTTCCGCGCATCTGGAATACGTCGGGACATCCGTCGAACTGACAATCGAAATGGCGGAAGCGAGTGGGGATCGAACCCACCGGCGACAGGAATCCTGCCGCCCGCCGGTTTTGAAGACGGGACGATCACCGGACCGCATGCGCTTCCAGGAACGCTGCAAAATTGCGAGAGATGGCCACTTTGACCGAATGGAACGGTCAAAGTGGGTCAAGCCGGAGTCGCGAATCCATCCTGCGAACAATTATGGCACGACGAGTTTGAACGCCTGAGCCCCCGTGCCATTGCAGGTGTAGATATCCAGTTGCACACCGTTTGCTGTCGAGGCTCCCGGAGTGTCCAGGCAAAGACCGCTGCCCTGGCCTACAAACTTGTAGTAACCATTGCCCAGCGATACTGCCTGCCATTCCTCGTTGGGGTTTCCAGCATAGGTCCACAATTGCATGAGGCTGCCATTTGTGGTGCCATTGTTGACCACATTCCATGTTTCGTTCGGAGCATTGCGGTTGGCGACGTAATAATAGCCATTGCCCGCGGACTCGAACTCCCACTCCTGGTTGTATTGGTTATTGCCGCAAGCCCACTGCTGCACGGTAGTTCCATTCGTCGTGCCTTCGTTGGTTGCGTCCACGCATGAACCACTGTTCTGATTGACGATGTTATACCAGGTGCCGGTGTTCAAGGTGCCACCGCCCCCGCTTTCGGTGAAACCGAGCGAGGTATTGAATACAAAGCTGTTGCTAGTGGTCCACTCCGCCCAGTCTGCGGCAATCGTTGCTGCGGAATTGGTGGAGACGTTAGGCGTGGTAGCCCAGTAACTGGGATCGTAAAGGCCCCAGGCGTTCGGAGTCAGCCCGCTCGTGGCCTTATACGCCCAAAAGGTCCAGCTTTCCCCGCCGTTGTTATAGGTGTTTACCGAATACTGCCACGCACTCGCACCATATTGGAAGTCGTTCCATTCGCCGATATAGCCGGGGACGTTGTAGCTGGCGTGGTTGTTGAAGTCCGTGACCTGGTTGACCGAACCCTGCTCCACAACCGCCTCGCTGGCATTCCACTGGTACTCATGCATCTCGTAGACGACGTTGGTCCAGCCTTCTGAGGAAGGACTAGGCAGCATGCTCCAATCCCAATTGCCCCAGGTTCCTTCGATGAAGATGATGTGCGAAGGATCCGCAGAGCGAACCGAGGTATACAAGCTGGCGTAGGCGCTGATGACGGCGGCATTGTTGGGCGCGCCGGTGGGTTCATTGATCAGGTCGTACCCGGCAACCGTAGTATTGCCATTGTAGTGGTTGGCAATCTCCCACCACATGTACGCGGTATTGCCTTGATCGTTGCCGTTGGTCCAATACTGATTCTGATTTTGCTGCCCAGTATCGTCCGACGTGCTCTGCCCGCCCACCACTCCATGCATGTCGATGATCACATAGAGTCCTTGTGCGGCGGCAGCGTTGACCACCCAATCAAGCTCAGTGAACGCATCCGATCGCCAACTGGAATTAGAGACGTTCGCGATGGGATAAAAGTTCCCCCACCACACCGGAACGCGCACCGCGTTGAACCCTGCCGCCTTGATGTTGGCAAAGTCGGCGGTCGTGATCCAGTCCTGCTGATAGTCCCTGATCAGGGTTTGCTCTTCGGCCACGCCAAAGCGGCTGTCAAGCTCCGCAATGATGCTATAGGTGTCTGGAAGCCCGCCGCTGTCGGCTGGGCACATCCAGGGCTCCATGACCATGAATCCACCCAGGTTTACGCCTTTCAGTTGAACGACCGTACCATTTGCGTTGACGATCGAGCGTCCACTCGTGTGCAACATACTAAGTTGCGCGAAAACGGCGTGCGAACAAGCGGCGACTGCGATAAGACATGCCGCAAAGCGAAGGGTCATGCGCCGCCCCAAATAATAAGGTGGTGTTAGGCGCCATGTTATAACTTGATTCATGGGAATAACCTCCACCTTATATCATACATAGTTACCGATAACTGCATTTCAAATGGTCCACTTACAATGCAGTTACTCTATTCTGGGCAACGGTAAATCAACAATCTCCCGTGGGCGCAGCCGGCTGACTTACCTTCGGTATGTTCCATGGACTACAACGGATGAGGCAGCCCCATCCTTGTGTTTTTGCAAGAGTCTGCCCTGAGCTTGTCGAAGGGGTGGGTACCACGAATCTATCCTCTAAGTGCGTTTGCCGAAATCGTGGCCCGGTGCGGGAAATGACAACAACCGGTTGTGTCTGCGTTCGTGGTGCCCATCCGTCGAAAACCGCGACGGATGGGGCAGCCTCAGCTGTGGTAACGCAAGTGTGGGCCAGCCCCCGAGTTCCCTGCGCTCGAGAGCGTAGCACGGTAGTCATATAGGAATTTGCAGGCAAACGCCCTATTCTGGCTAGTCAAATGTCGATTCGCGCCCCTTGCAATTGAAGTCAAATGCCAAAAGGAAAGAAATCTAAAACCGGCAGGCAAGATGCTCCACGTCAAACTCCGCTCCAGTGGCTGCGCGCGGAGCGGCTGCCTCTGGCCACTTGCGGCGTGGCCTTTCTCATTTATTCGCGTTCGCTGTTTTGCGGGTTTGAAGGTGATGATTTTCCGCAAATTGTGAACAACCGACAGGTGCAGTCGTGGGAATACTTGCCGAAGCTTCTCGGCTCCAATCTTTGGAGTCAATTGAGCGACCGGCCCGGTCAGTTTTATCGTCCAATATTTTCCGTGTGGATGTTGCTGGTGCACACCTGCGGCGGACTTGCTCCCTGGTTTTGGCATCTTTCGAGCATCTTGCTGCATGTTGCGGCGGCCTGGCTGGTATTCCGGATTTGCCGGCGGCTGACGGGGAACGATGCTGGTGCGGCGGCGGGGGCTGCGATTTTTGCCGTCCAACCGATTCACGTCGACGCCGTCAGCTGGGTTTCTGCAAGTTGCGAGCTTCTCTTTTCGATCTCCGCGCTGGCAGCTATGCTGACATTGCTCGACCCGCCATTGCTGAACACAGACCCACACCATGACAAAGACAAGAAAAACGGCCGTGCAGAAGACGATCATGACAATCTCCTCGGCCCCCGGGTATGGCTCAGCGCGATGTGGTTCGGCGCCGGTCTCTTTGCCAAGGAAACGGGAGTGACAATGCTGGCGATTCTGCCGGCGATTGCGTGGATACAACTGAAAGAGCGTGTCGCCGGGAGTCAGAGAGTCTGGAGATCTGCCTTCCCTTATGGCGTGGTGACTGCAGGCTACTTGGCGGTGAGGTGGGCCGTGATGCGCCGCGTGCGGGTCGCAACCGCGGAGCATAGCTGGGCGACTGTCGTCTTCAGCGCTCCCTCGATCCTACTTTTTTATCTTAAGAAATTATTCTTCCCATGGAACCTGGCCGGTACCTACACGAACCCGTTAACGGCATCGCCCACTACACTCTTCTGGCTGCAGTTGTCTGCGCTCGTAGTTGGTGCTGCCGTTATCGCGTGGCTTGCAATTCGTTACCGGTTGTTTTTCGGTTTTGGTTTCGGCCTTGCCGCCGCTCTGATCGTGATCCCTGTGCTGCCGGCGCTGGCCGTGATCCGGATCTACCCGCAGGGGTCCATGACGAATGACCGCTATTTGTACCTGCCGTCGGCGGGGGCTTCGCTGTTGGTTGCACTGATTGTCCAGAAACTGATTGTCCAGAAAGTGTGGTCTCTCGCGAGGCCAGCCAAGGTGATGGCGATCATTGTTGTGAGTCTCGTCTTTATGATGTTTTCGGTCATGACGATTTCCCAGCAGAAGTATTACCAGGACGACATCGCCTTTTATTCCCGCGTGATTGAAGTCAGCCCGTCAGACGCGTTTGCGATGGGCGAGCTTGGCAATGTCTACCTGGATCAAGGGCACCCGGACCTTGCACTTGAACAATTCCAGAGAGCAAGCCAGATTGCTCCGGACGACCAGAAGGTTAAGTCCTATCTCGCCCGTGCACTGTTTGCGGCAGGAAAATATAGCGAAGCCGAAACCGTGCTGAAGGATCTGCTGCAGTCTCCGCAACTGACCCCGGCCTGGCGAGAGTCGATGTTGCTATGGCTGGCCAACGTCGAGATCAGCCTGGGCAACCTGACCGGCGCGCAACAACTCCTGGAACAGGCCGAACACAGCGACGACCGGTTTCCCCAACTCCATTGGATGTGGGGAATGCTCTACCAACGGCAAGACCTGCTTCCGCAGGCGCAGGCAGAATACGAAAAAGAATTCGAGATCACGGGAGACGAACAGGCGCGGCAGCGAGCGGCGTCAGTGGAGAAGCTGATTCAATCTCGTTTGGCGGGCCGATCGTTTACAGGCCAACCGACAAACCAACCGTCGACAGAAATCGGCAGCCGCTAAGGGTTCGCAGCTGTGATCGAAGTCATTGAAACAAGAAGTCATTGAAACAAAATGGCGGAAGCGAGTGGGGGTCGAACCCACCGGCAACAGGAAACCTGCCGCCCGCCGGTTTTGAAGACCGGGACGATCACCGGACCGCATGCGCTTCCATCGTTTATTCCCGACAACTAACTGATGACACTTTCGCGCCGTTGCATAATCGTTGCACAAAACCCGAGTCAGTGGGTCCGAAACGTGTTCCACTCGCGGGTATCCAACTCCATCGCGCAATAGGCTTCAAACAGGTAAAGCTCCAGAGGGTTGCCGATTTCGATGAAGGCGACGCCGCAATCTCGAAGTAGTGACTTTGCCTCGTCGAACGCTACCCGAAAAGCCGCATCCTGCATCGCCTCTGCTCGCGTCATTTCGTGGCCTGTTTTCTCCGTTGCCATTTGGTATGCAAGACTCGCATCATAGTGAGTCCTACCTGTTACGTGCTGGCGAAGCCTTTGAATCACCGCTCGCGAAATCCCAACGTAGAACGCTTTCCCCTCCCGCACCAGCACATAACACCCCGAAAAATCGCTTCGCCTCTGCAACTTTGTCAGGATGGACTTCACGCCGAGGCCGTGTTCGCAAAAGAACGACATCGGAAGTGGTGCAACCAATGCTGTTCGCAGCCTTGCCATGTCTTCGGGCAAGACCGTCGCCGCCATCTCTGCAAAAGTACTGGTGCATCCGTCAATGGGCATACGCTTCGAAAGTGTGCTGAAATCTCTGACTTCAATTCAACCGTATCGGTGTCTGCCCAGGCGGTTGAGGATGGGGCATGAAGGCGTTCTTGCCGACCCGAACTTTGCATCCGCGTTCATCGAACAGTCGAGCGATTCTGCGATGGCCTTCAGATGAGTAGAGATATTGCACTGCCGTTGCCATCGTCACACGGTTGATTTCGTCAACACGACCCTCCTCAATTATCCTGCCCATCGGCCTTATCCCCTTCTTCAATCGGAAGCATGTTTTCTTGTTCAGCGGACAGTAGACCTCGACATTATCCCAACCGAATCCCATGCCGACAGTCGCCTCGCCCGTCCCGTCGTGTTGGAGCGTCCAAACCGGAGAGTCCGAAGTCAAAAAGAACTTACCCGCTGGCGCATAGAACGCTTGATAGTCCATCGTCGCCAACTGTTTTGCTATGCTGCACGCTGAGAGGCACATCGAACCAAGATTGTGCGACTCCGACTGCTCGATATCGAATCTGCGATTCACAACGTCTTGTCGGAACTCCTCGGGGTCACCAAGGCTCTTTCCCCGTTCCTTCTCTATTTCGGCAAAGGTCTTGTAGAACTTTTCCTTATTGCCAACCTCACGCTGAAGCATCTTCCAGGCGAGTTGTACTGCCATGTTGTTGAGATTTTCGCGCCAACTCGGAACTCTTGCGAACAGAAACGCGACGAACATGATGACGTGACTCGCATTCTCAGGAGTCAATGTGTACTGCGGATTTGCCAACTTGCAGATAATCGGAGCCGCTCTCGACTCAACCTCTTTGAGGATGTCCTCGGTAATCTCATTGCGCTGACCTTGCTCGGAAACGGTGTAATAATCCGGTCCGTGCGCTTCCTTCTTCGGCTTCGATTCCCGAATGCCCTTGAATCGTTCGCAGACCCAGAGGCTACCCCGCTTGTCTGTAAATCCTTTGAGGTAGAACTTCGGGATGTAGTGCTGCGCTTTTCCTTCCGGCACTGGTGCTGTCGCCATACTGCCTGCCCACTGTCAGTATAAGGCGAAGACATTGCAAACGTGACATCACCCCGACCGTTGCGATTCAGGCCGATTTTCCGTTGCATGTCCGTTGCAGGGTCAGTCCCAGCCACGCGCAACCTCAACAAGTTAGCGTCCTTTTCGGCCCTCCACCCATTGAAAACACAATTCCCTAGGCCGAATAGACCGATTTGAAGACTGGGACGATCACCGGACCGCATGCGCTTCCGCATTATTTATCAACATCCACACTCGGCCTGCATAGGTTTCAAGGGAAGTGAAGGACGATTCGAGGCATTCTTTCTTTCTGCAGCCATCATTATTGAACCCTCCACGGAGAGCGCTCAGGCCAGTGGCGCAATGCTTCAGTTGCCCACGCCGCAGACTTATCCGTGTGGCAGGAAATGCATGGGTTAGGGATTCCGTACTTGCCGGTCATCTCTGGCGTGACAAACCTGAACGTGTGGGCGTGGACTTTCACGTCCGCTATAGTCGTCTCAATCTGTGGCATGTGGCAGGCGATGCACTGACTTCCTGCGCTGCCGTCTTTGTGGTGAGTGTGCTCTTCGAGCGTGGCAGTGCGGGGTCCATTGGGCGACAGAGGACCGTGGCAGTCCAAACATATCTTGTCGGCGGGTTCTCTCAATTGCGAGTAATTGTCCGTGCCGTGCGCGTCGTGGCAACTGAAGCATGTCACGCCGCGCCGGTACATAACGCTTTGGACGAAGTCGTTGCCTTGCATCCGATTCTTGTGCCCGGTGCCTTCAGGGAAATGCGTGAAGCTTGTCACGCCCAGCGTGTGGTCTTCCAATTTCCAGAAATCCTGCAGCCTCAGTCCAACACGATATCCTACGGGCCAGTCGTAATACTTGCCTTCGAGGGGAATCGTCAGCGGGCGGCCTTGCGAGTGACACTGAATGCAGGTATCGTTTGCCGCCACGTAATCCATCCGAGCCGGGTTCAGAATGTTTCCGCGCGTTGGGTGTACGACATGTTCGCTGCCGGGTCCGTGACACTTTTCGCATCCCACGTTCCACTCTGCAACCTTTTTCGTGTGGATGTCATAGTCCACGGAATGGCATCCATCGCAGGTCGGGCCGGTGGGTCGTTGCATGTTGTCGGGGGGATAATAGGGCTCCCACCAATCGGTTCCTTTGGCAACAAAATACGGACGCCAGACATGATGCGTCACATCCCACTGCGCGGGTTCCGGAAAATAATCGTCACCCCTCTTGGTGAAGTAACGTTGCTTCCAAACGCTGCCGTAGACCAGCGCGACATCGTCCTTCGTGAACCTCGCGATGGAGTTGGTCGCGAGATTGGGAATGATGGCGTCCGGGTGTTCGCGAGGGTTACGCACGACATTTGCCATCGGAGTCTTTTGCCAGTGCTCGTAAATTCCTGCGTGACATTTCCGGCAGGACTGTGAACCCACATAGTGCGCCGACTTTTGAGTCCCGGCCTCTTCTGATTTCTCTCCCGCGGTAAGCGGCCTTAGGTTACGGATAAAGAGAACGAGTTTCCAACTGTCGTCTTCCGTCTCCTGATGCGGAGAACCCCAAGCCGGCATTCCCGTCAGTTGGACCCCGTTTTCAATGATGTAGTGAAGTTCGCCATCCGTGAGCCTTTGCGTTTGATCTGAGAGAAAGTCAGGCACCCTTGGATAAAGGTTCTGTCCTACTTGCGTCAATCCTCTGCCGTCGCTCCCATGGCAAATCGAACATCGCGCGATGAAACGTTTACGAGCATCCTCCAAAATCTCCGGAGTAGCCTGTAATGGATTCTTCTCGTTGCGTTGGCTGCTCGGAATGGCATAATTCCTCACCACCCTAGCTACGATTCTCTCGAAACTAGATGGCTCGGACGTAGCCTTAAAACCGCGCCGGGTCAGTAGCACCGCGACAACTGCCACGAGAACTAAGACCACCATCGCAAAAAGGCTGAGTTTCTTCCAATGGTTCATATCTCCGCCAGCGGCTCAATCTACACCGCTTTGAAGACCTGGGCAATCACCAGACCGCATGCGCTTCCCGAACTCCGCACTTTCGCAGCCACGATTGACAGGTACACGACCTTAGAGCGTTAGTGTGTTTATGTTTGACAACTTCACAATTTGTGAAGTATTCTTGGTGAGTGCATGTCGTTACGCGTAAGCATCTGAGCGAGGCGATTGGCCGTTACCCGGATGCGGCGAGCGAGATCAAAGCGTGGTTAGGCATTGTTGAGGTGGTCCGGTGGCACAATATTGGCGAAGTTCGCGCTACATTTAAGGATGCCGATCTGGTGGATGGTTATGTGGTCTTCGATATCAGGCACAACAGGTACAGGCTTATAACCGTGATGCACTATGCGAAGACGACCAGTGAAAGGCAAACCAAAGGGCACGTGTACATCCGATCTTTTTTGACGCACAAGCAATACGACAACCGCAATAATTGGGATAAGAGGTTTGGAACAAAATGAGCACAGTTCTCGCAGACCCGGCGAAAATGATCGCGAAGGGCGCTCCCCGCGTCATACACAACGACGCCGAACTTGAGGCGTACACTGACGCTCTGTTCCAACTAACGGCGCTAGAAAATCCCTCTTGCGACGAAGTGGAAGCAATCGAACTGCTAACTTTGCTCGTGGAACGTTACGAGCGGGAGCATTACCCTATCCCTGCGGCTGATCCAGTTTCAGTTATGCGGTTTCTCATTGAGCAGCAGAGTCTCACTCAACGCGACCTGATTCCCCAGTTTGGTTCGGAGAGTGCCGTTTCGATGTTCCTCGCAGGGAAACGGAATCTCACCTTAGCGCAAGTGCGAAAACTCAGCAGCCGGTTCAAACTTCCCGCTGATGTTTTCATCCTCAAGACGGCCGAAGAAAAAGACTGAAGTTGGTTGAATCTCGAAGAGATCTAACCAACTTCCAGATCCATCAACGGTTGCAGCTACTTCGGCTGCTTGGTGACTCGCAGGTACGGCTTGATGGTTTTGAATCCCGGGAATTTCTGCTGTGCCTCTTCGTTCGAAACCGCGGCTGTGATGATCACGTCGTCCCCCTGCTTCCAGTTCACCGGCGTGGCTACCTTGTGCTTAGCCGTCAGCTGCATCGAATCGATCACGCGAAGAATCTCGTCGAAATTTCTTCCGGTGCTCATGGGGTAGGCGAGTTGCAGTTTGATCTTTTTATCCGGACCCACCACAAATACCGTTCGTACCGTCGCGTTGTCCGCCGCCGTGCGGCCCTCGGAAGTGCTGCCGCTCTCGGCCGGCAACATGCCATAGAGTTTCGCAATTTTCAGTTCCGGGTCGCCGATCATTGGATAATTCACCTTATGTCCCTGCGTTTCTTCAATGTCGACGGCCCACTTGCCATGGCTGCTCACCGGGTCAACGCTCAGCCCGATAATTTTGGTGTTGCGCTTGGCGAATTCCGGCTGCAGGCCCGCCATGTAGCCGAGTTCGGTGGTGCACACCGGCGTGAAATCTTTGGGATGGGAAAACAAGATCGCCCACCCATCGCCGATCCATTCGTGAAAGTGGATGGTCCCTTGCGTGGTTTCGGCGGTGAAATCGGGGGCGGTATCGTTGATGCGCGGAATTCTCGTGACTTCGTTTGCGGTCGCGGTGCTCATAATTCTTCTCCTCATAAATGTAGTTCGCGCGAATTTTGGACCTGACCCGCCGCATCGCTCGGTTCGGGCTTCGCATAAAAACGAAACCCACCCGCTTGCGACGGGTGGGTTGGAAGATTTCTCGCGTCGTCCTACCCACACGCCGGCGAATACATACAACAACAGACTCCACCGGCAATGCAGGGACGCAACATTCATTTAGGATAGAAGTCCGGCCCGCGCCTGTCAAACGCCGAACGCTCTTAAAGAGGCGCTCTGTGCGTTGACACAAACCCTCTCGGATGTTAACTTTAACAGTTTTCATAGCCCTCATTTTCCGGTCTATCGATCACAGATTTTCGATCATAAGATCTTGTTTTAGGTCTTGAGATCAGCAGTCCGGCTTAGCACCAATGGATCAGACGCTGCGACAACTAGGCGAATTACTGCTCGGATCAATACCGACGGTGATTATGCTGGCGCTGCTTTACGCGCTCTACACAACGATTGTGCATAAGCCGTTACGGCGGGTTCTCGAGGAACGGCGCAGCAAGACTGAGGGCGCAGTAGAAAAGTCGCGAGCCGATATTGCCGCAGCCGAGGCGCGTACGGCCGAATATGAACAGCGGTTGCGCGAGGCGCGGGCGACGGTTTTCCGCACGCAGGAAGCCAGGCGCAAAGCGGCGCTAGATGCCCGGACCGCGACCATGAATATGGCTCGCGAGAAAGCTCAGGCGCAGGTGCAGGCGGCTAAGGCTGACATCGAGAAAGATCGCGTCGCGGCGCATACTGGTTTGCAGGCAGAGGCGCAGTCGCTCGCGGAAGAGATCATTCGGCGTGTGCTCGAACCGGCTGCGGCTGGACGCTGATTCGAAGAAGTAAGTCGATCCGAAAAAACGTAAGAATTAAAGAACGCAAGAATTGAACATGGCAAACCAAATCGCTTCCGGGAGAAAGACAGTCGGAGTTTGGCTCCTGGCGCTGTTTGTGCTGGGTCTCGCCGGCGCGGCAGCACCGTTGCGCGCGCAAGATCAGGTTGCGGCGCCGCCTGCAACCCCGCAAAAGCAAGAGCGGCCAGACAACTCGAAGCATGACGAGAGCATCGGCCGTCAGTTGGCCCACGAGACTCGGGAAGCGGCGGGCGAAGAAGAAGAAAAAGACGACACCGCAGAATTTAAACAATCACCAGCCGTCCGCTTAATAGCGAAGTGGACGGGAATGAGCTTGGAGCATGCCTATTGGCTTGCCGTGCTCTCGAATTTCTTTGTGATTGCGGTGGTCCTTATTTGGGCGGCTCGGAAATATTTGCCTGCCGCCTTTAGCGCCCGCACCGCGGCGATCCAGAAAGCGATGCAGGAGGCGCAGAAGGCTAGTGAAGACGCGAGGCGGCGGCTGGCGGAAATTGAATCGCGTCTGATGAGGCTGGATGTCGAGATCGGCATGATGCGCGATTCCGCTGATAAAGAAGCTGCGGCGGAAGAAGCGCGCATTCAGGCTGCGGCGCAGGAAGAAGCGCACAAGCTGGTGGAGTCGGCCCAGCAGGAAATTGCAACTGCGGCCAAAGCTGCGCGCCGTGAACTCGCCGCTTACGCCGCCGATCTTGCAATTGGTCTAGCGCAGAAGCAGATTCACGTGGATACAGCCACTGATAAGGTTTTGGTTCGGAATTTCTCCGCGCAGTTAGGAACGGCCGACTCGGGAAATGGTCCGGGAAGGGGCAACCACTAGATGGCCTCGGTTGCCAGCACTTACGCTCGGGCTTTCGCAGATGTGATTCTGGATACGCATCTCGATGCCAATCGCTCCATTGCGGAGTTGCGTGCCATCGCCAGCTTGCTGGCCGAGAGTTCAGATCTGCGCCGCGTGTGGGAAAATCCCGCGATTCCCGCCGAGCAGAAACGCCGCGTGTTAGACGTGATTGCAGAACGCGATGGAGTTTCAACACAGACCAGAAATCTTGTTGCGGTGTTGATCGACCATAGGCGTATCCATTTTGTGGAGCCGATCATCCGGCAACTCGAGAAAGAGCTCGACGCGCGACTGGGATTCGCCGAGGCGCAAATCACCAGCGCACGGCTCTTGGGCGATGCTGAGAAGCAGGAGTTCGAAACTCAAGTCGGCAAACTGACCGGCAAGAAAGTTCGAGCCCACTACGAGGAGGATCAAGCTCTTCTCGGGGGCGCTGTAGTCCGCGTTGGCAGCACGATTTATGACGGCTCGGTGAAGGGGCAGTTGGAGAGGATGAAAGAAGCAATCAGCTCCTAGCTGCTAGCTCCTGGCTTCTAGCCCTCAAGCCAGAAGCCGAGAGACCTGCTAGAAGCTAGAAGCTAGAAGCTGACTTTATGGCACAGATCAAAGCAGACGAAATTACGAAACTGATCCGCGAGCAGATCGAGAACTACGAATCGAAGATCTCCGTGGATGAAACCGGCACGGTCCTTACGTTGGGCGATGGCATCGCGCGCGTTTACGGACTCGACAAGGTAATGGCCGGCGAACTTCTCTCTTTCCCACACGGCGTGGCTGGCATCGCCATGAACCTGGAAGAAGACCAGGTAGGCGTGGTGCTGCTCGGCGAATACACCGAGATCAAAGAAGGCGACGAAGTCAAGCGCACGGGCCGCATCATGAGCGTGCCGGTTGGCGACGCCATGATCGGCCGCGTCGTGAACTCGCTCGGCGAGCCCATCGACGACAAAGGCCCCATCGCCTCTGAGAACTTTATCGCGCTGGAGCGGTTGGCGCCCGGCGTCATTGATCGCCAGCCGGTGCGTGAGCCCATGGCGACCGGACTGAAGGCCATCGACAGCATGATCCCGGTAGGCCGCGGGCAGCGCGAGTTGATCATCGGCGACCGCCAGACCGGAAAGACCGCAGTTGCGCTCGACACCATTATTAATAGCCGGGGCAACGACCTGATCTGCATTTACAACGCGATCGGGCAGAAGCGTTCGTCGATTGCGCAGGTCGTGAAAATTCTCGAAGACGCTGGAGCGATGGAGTACACCATCGTGGTCGCGGCGTCGGCATCGGAACCAGCGCCCATGCAGTACATTTCGCCATATGCCGCGACGGCCATCGGCGAATATTTCCGCGACACCAAGCGGCACGCTCTGGTGATCTACGACGATCTTTCGAAGCACGCGGCTTCGTATCGCGAAATCTCATTACTGCTGCGGCGTCCGCCTGGACGCGAGGCCTATCCTGGGGACGTTTTCTATCTTCACTCGCGGTTGCTGGAGCGCTCGGCGAAGCTCAGCGATAAGAATGGCGGAGGATCGCTGACCGCGTTGCCGATCATCGAGACTCAGGCCGGCGACGTTTCTGCTTACATTCCGACCAACGTGATCTCTATCACCGACGGCCAGATTTACCTGGAAACCGATCTGTTCAACCAGGGCGTGCGCCCAGCTGTGAACGTAGGTCTCTCGGTGAGCCGCGTGGGCGGCAGCGCGCAGATTAAAGCCATGCGCCAAGTTGCTGGAACGTTGAAACTGGAACTGGCGCAATACCGGGAACTGGCGGCGTTTGCGCAGTTCGGCAGCGACCTCGATAAAGCCACGCAGGCACAACTCAATCGCGGCCAACGGTTGGTCGAACTTCTGAAACAGAACCAGTTTTCTCCGCTACCATTCTCCAAACAAATTCTCATCATATTTGCCGGTACTGGCGGATTCCTGGACGATCTCCCGGTGAATCAGGTCCGCGACTTCGAAGCCGAACTGTACAAATACGTCGACGCGACCAACAGCGCCTTGCTGCGCACGATCATGGAGAAGAAGATTCTGGACGACTCGTTGAAAGCGCAATTGTCCGATGTGATCAAACAGGCGAAGCAGCAGTTCGTAGCGAGCAGGGAGGCGGTAGCGAAATAGTACCCGATACTTATTAATTTGATTTTTTGCTGGGTACTGAGTACTGGGTACTGACAACTGATTCATGGCTAACATTCTCGACATTCGGCGCCGCATCCGTAGCGTGGTGAACACGCGGCAGATCACCAAGGCCATGAAGGTCGTGTCTGCAGCGAAGCTGCGGCGGGCGCAGGAACGAGCTCTGGCAGCGCGTCCTTATGCGCAGATGCTGACGAGTGTGCTTAAGTCGTTGGTCGCGCGAGCGGAAATTTACGATCCTGAGACCGGCGAGGTGAAGCACCCTTTGCTGGCGCAGCGCCCCGAGCAAAATATTTTGCTGATTGTGGTGACTGGAGACAAGGGCTTGGCCGGCGCCTTCAGCGCCAACATCACCAAAGCGGCAAGCCGTTTTCTCGAAACCAAGGCAGGAAAGAACGTCGACATCGAGGCGATTGGCCGCAAGGGACGCGATTTCTTGCGCCGGCGATATCCCGTGGCGCCCGTGCAAACGCGCAGCCTCGCCGAGACCGAAGATTCTCTCGACGAGGCCAGGCCGGAGATGACCGAGCGCGCTGGACCAATACAAATTACGGGCGAGCATATTGGAGCTCTCGGCAAGCTGGAATTCCCGCAAGTGGAAGCGCTGGCAGAAAGCGCGATCGCGCGTTATGAGCGAGAAGAGATCGACTCGGTTTATATCGTCTTCAACGAATTTAAGTCGGTGATCGCGCAGCGGCTCATCGTGGAACAGATTCTTCCCATCGAACATATCGGCGTACCGTCGGTTCGGCAATCCGACGAGATGACGGAAGAAGAAAAGAAGAAAGCAAAGGAAGCGGCCATTAGCACGGGTGTGGGGCTGCGCTCAACCGAAAACACGGCTGAAGGTAGTTCGCAATTCGGTGCGTCCCAAGTGGATTACATCTACGAGCAGCCGCCGGAAGAATTGTTCCGAGCGCTGTTGCCGAAATATGTAGGCATCCAGATTTTTCGGGCGCTGCTGGAGTCGATTGCAGCCGAGCATGCGGCGCGCATGAGCGCAATGGATTCGGCCACCAGCAATGCCACCGACATGATCGACTCACTGACGCTCGTCATGAACCGGGCGCGCCAGGCGAAGATCACAAAAGAAATTATCGAGATCGTGAGCGGCGCGGCGGCGATGTAAAGAAGCTGCTAGCTACTGGCTACTAGCTTCTCGCAAGAGAGATTTGAGATTTGGGAATTATCGAGATTCGTCGGCAAATCGTGCTGTCGAAAGCGTGGGACAAGCTAGGAGCTAGCAGCTAGAAGCTGAATTTATGGCAGAAAACATCGGACACGTAGTTCAAATCGCGGGACCGGCTGTAGACGTGCAATTTCCCGAAGGGAAGTTGCCGCCTATTTATGAGGCAGTGAGGGTCGTAAGTGACGGCTTCACCGTACCGAGCCCTGTCAACGTGATTCTTGAGGTGCAACAGCATCTGGGCGAGGGGCGCGTGCGCTGCATCGCCATGTCTGCGACTGAAGGCATGGTGCGCGGCATGAACGCCATCGATCAAGGTGGGCCAATCTCTGTGCCCGTGGGCCGCGGAACGCTGGGACGCGTGATGAACGTGATCGGCGACCCCGTCGACCAGCTCGGTCCCATCGAGTTCAAAGAGAGAATGCCGATTCATCGCCTTGCGCCTGCTTTCGACGAGCAGGCCACGACCGCCGAAATGTTTGAGACTGGCGTGAAGGTCATCGATCTCATCCAGCCGTTCTTGAAGGGCGGCAAGATCGGTTTGTTTGGTGGCGCGGGCGTCGGCAAGACTGTCGTCATCATGGAGTTGATCAACAACGTCGCCAAAAACCACGGCGGATTCTCGGTGTTTGCCGGGGTCGGCGAACGTACGCGCGAAGGCAACGATCTATGGCTCGAGATGACGGAGTCTGGCGTCATCAAGCCGGGCAAGCCCGCCGAATCGAAGGCTGCACTTATTTATGGCCAAATGACTGAGCCTCCCGGAGCGCGTCTTCGCGTGGCTCTGACTGGACTAACGGTTGCCGAATATTTCCGCGATGCCGAGGGCGCTGACACTCTGCTCTTCATCGACAACATTTTCCGTTTTACTCAGGCTGGCTCGGAAGTTTCCGCATTGCTGGGCCGCATGCCCAGCGCAGTGGGTTACCAGCCGAACCTGGCCACTGAGATGGGTGAACTGCAGGAGCGGATTACGTCCACCAAGAAAGGTTCGGTCACTTCGGTGCAGGCGATTTACGTCCCCGCCGACGACTTGACCGATCCCGCACCGGCGACCACGTTTGCTCACCTCGACGCGACCACCGTGCTCTCGCGCGCTCTGACCGAGATCGGAATTTATCCCGCGGTCGATCCGCTGTCATCGACCTCGCGCATTCTGGATGCGCGCATCGTCGGCCAGGAGCACTACGACGTGGCGCAACGCGTGAAGAAGACACTGCAGACTTACAAAGATCTGCAGGATATCATCGCGATTCTTGGTATCGACGAACTCAGCGAAGACCAGAAACTCACTGTGGCGCGCGCGCGAAAAATTCAGCGCTTCCTTTCGCAGCCGTTCCACGTCGCCGAACAATTCACGGGCGCGGCAGGCCGCTACGTCAAGATCGCGGACACGGTGAAGGGTTTCAAGGCGATCGTCGAAGGCAAGTACGACGATATCCCCGAGCAGGCTTTTTACATGAAGGGTCCGATCGAAGAAGTGCTCGAGGCGGCAGAGAAGATGAAGGCGGCAGCGTAGAAGCTGTCAGCCCTCAGTCATCAGCTTTCAGCTCACCTGAGCAGAGGCAGAGCTGATTTCGCTGAAAGCTGATAGCTGATTTATGGCAGATACTTTTCAACTCGAGATCGTCACGCCGGAAAAGAAAGTAGTCGAGACGATGGCTGAGGAGGCGCAGATACCCGGCAAGAACGGCTATCTGGGCATCCTGCCGGGCCATGCTCCGCTTATCACCGAGCTGGCTGTGGGTGAAATCTCCTTCCACGCAGGCGGTGCCGAGCACAGGCTAGCTGTAGCCTGGGGATTTGCCGAAGTGTTGCCCGACAAAGTGACCGTGCTGGCCGAGACCGCGGAGCGCCCTTCCGAGATCGATGTGGAACGCGCGCGCAAAGCAAAAGCCCGCGCCGAGCAGCGCCTTACCAGCGGCGACACGGCTGTCGATGTGGAGCGGTCTTTGAAGGCCTTGCACAAAGCCGAGACGCGGCTGGAAGTAGCCGAGAAGAACGACTAGCTGCTGCCGATTTCTGGTTTCCAACTTCCTGTGAGGGTTCATGCATCATCCTGCGATTTCGCGGTTTCTCTTCGTCATTCCCTTGCTAGCCTGTCTTGCCGCATCCCAGGAGAAAAAAGCCGCGCCAGCGCCCCCGCCCGCTCCAATCATTTCTCCCGAGGTGCACGCCGATCGCAGTGTGACTTTTCGCCTACAGGCTCCAAACGCAAAACAAGTCAAACTGGACCTCGAAGGCGCCGACCCCTTGGAAATGCAGAAAGACGATCAGGGAGTCTGGACTGTTACTTCCACGCCGCTCGCACCTGACTATTACGGATATTCTTTCAGCATCGACGGGGCGCGGTCGCTCGATGCATTGAACCCCTCGTTTGTTCCGAACCTGATTTTGCCCGGGAATTACGTTCATGTTCCCGGGCCGTCCTCGTTGCCCTGGGAAGTGAACGATGTGCCGCACGGCGAAATTCATCATCACTTTTACAAATCCGCGGTGGCTGGCGACGATCGCGATTACTACGTCTACACTCCCGCGGGCTACGACGCCAAAGCGAAGAAAACTTATCCCGTACTTTATCTGCTGCACGGCTTCAGTGACGATGCCAGCGGATGGACCGCTGTTGGCCATGCGAACGTGATTCTCGATAATTTGATCGCGCATGGCAAAGCCAAGGCTATGATCGTGGTGACGCCGCTTGGTTACGGCACCATGGAGTTCCCTCACCTCGGATGGAGCGCCTGGAGTCACACCGATGTGCGGAATATTAACTTCGTGAAGTTTAGTGAAGCTCTGCTCACAGAAGTGATGCCGCAGATCGAAAGCGAATACCGCGTATCGAAAGATCGGAATGCGCGGGCGATTGCAGGGTTGTCGATGGGTGGGTCCGAATCGCTACTAACCGGGCTGAACAACCTCGATAAATTTTCCTGGGTCGGCGCGTTCAGCTCGGGCGGAATTCCCGAAAATTTTCAGAAGGATTTTCCCGCTCTCGATGAGAAAGCAAACCAGCAGCTTCATCTGCTATGGATTGCCTGCGGCACCGAAGACCGCCTGATCATGATCAACCGCAACCTTCGAGCATGGCTCAAGACTAAAAACCTGAAGATCACCGAAATCGAAACTCCGGGGATGCACACGTGGATGGTATGGCGGAGAAATCTGGCAGAGTTCGCGGGGCTGCTGTTTCGGTAGGCTGGTGTGATCGGCCTTACGGCACGTTCACCTGATCCCGATTTTCCGAAGCCACATACTTAACCGCAGCGGTGCGTTCCAGCTTGTCCCACGCGAACCGGCGGCCTTCCAGGGCGCGCTTCAGCGTTTTGAACAGCACTATCGAAAACAGCTGGCGGTAGGCGAAGCGCTGCAGCCAAACCTGGCTCAGCAGCCACACATCTTCTTTTTCGTCGGGACGGCGGCGCTCCAGCGCAAACGCCAGCGCCGAGGCCATGAAGTCGATCACCAGAAACGCGAAGAAAAATGCCACCAGCTTGTGAAAGCTGGCGGGATCAGTGGAATCCGGATGAAAATGCTTCTGCACGACATACCAGATGGCGCCGGCGGCAAACATGATGTCGATGAGCGGCGACACCAGCGGTAGCAGAATCTGGAAGATAACGATGTTCGGTAGCGCTACAAAGCCTAGAGCGCCTTTTCGCGCAAGCACCCCGCTGTGTTTATATACGGCCTGCAGAATGCCGAAAGACCAGCGAAAGCGCTGCCGCATCAAGCCGTTCGCGTTAGTGGGCGCTTCGGTATAGGCAAGCGCCATGTCTTCGTATTCCACGCGGTAGCCGCGGCGCAGCAGAGCCATCGTGAGATCGGCGTCCTCGGCGACAGTATCGATCTGGTAGCCGCCAGCCTCGCGCACCGCGGAGACGCGCCACGCGCCGATTGCGCCCGGCACCACGCTCACCGCGCCCAGAACATCCAAGGCACGCCGCTCAAAATTCTGACTGGTGATGTATTCGAGCGCCTGCCAGCGCGTCCACAAATTCACCCGGTTCCCAACCTTGGCATTGCCTGCGATCGCGCCAACTTTCGGATTCACGAAATGCGGCACCAGGTGCGAGATGGCGTCCCGAGCGATGATTGTGTCGGCGTCGATGCCAACGAAAAGCTCGGCATCTAAAATGTGTTCGATGCCATAGTTGAGCGCTTCCGCCTTGCCGGCATTTGGCTTGGTGAGGATGAGAACTCTTCCCGCGGCTTCTTCTCTGACAAATGCGTCGCGGGCAACTTCAAGCGTGCGGTCGCGCGAGCCATCGTCGATTACGATTACGCGTATGTCTGGATAGTCCGAATTCAGCGCGGCCCGCACCGTGCGCACTATCACTTTCTCTTCGTTGTACGCCGGAATAAGCACGGCGACCTTTGGCTTGTAGGATGCTACTTCGGCTGGCCTGCCGAAAATCTTTTCGTGCAGCCGGTCGTACACGGCCGCTGTTCCAATGAAGAGCAGCCGCCCGGTCATCAGCAGATCGCCGAGAAAAAATATCCAGGTGATCCCGAGGGTTCCGACATCGAAGAGCCAGAAACCCAGCCGGTCGAGGCGGGCCGACCAGCGTTCGCCCGTGGGCAAAGGCGACATCACATCGGCCCGGGTCTTGCCCAGCAGATCGTAAACCGGAGCGATTTCGAGACCGTGGGCGCGAATGCCATCGATAATCATGGGCAACGCGCGGACAGTTTCCGCACGATTCCCTCCGCCATCGTGCAGAAGCACGATGTTTCCGCAACGCAAGTCGTTCGGGCCGCAAGGCGGAAGATGTGCCAGCACGTAGCTCGAAATCTGCTCGGCCGTATACCGGGGATTACTGCTCCAATCGCTGGGGTCGATCCGGTTGCCGACGGTGATGTAGCCCATGTCCTGCGAGAACTCGAGGGGCTTCACCTGGTCGGCTGTGTCGGGTTCTTCGTCGATCGCGTAAGGCGGGCGCATCAGGGTGGCGCGAACTCCCACCAAGCTTGCGAACAGCCTTTCGGTGAGATTCAACTCCACCTTCATGTACGTCGAAGAGATGTTGCTTACGTCAGGATGGGTAAAGGTGTGGTTGCCGATGGTATGGCCTTCGTTGTAAATGCGCTCGGCCAAGCCTGAGAACTTGTCAGTCTGAATGCCGATGAGAAAAAAGGTGGCTGGCGCATTCTTGCTTTTGAGCACGTCGAGAATTTTGGGCGTCCAGGTTGGGTCGGGACCATCGTCGAATGTGAGCACCACCTTGTTGGTGCTGTAACCGTAGCGTGCCACACGAAAAGGTTCAGGCAACGATTGAAAATTTTCGTCGGTAATCAGGTTGGTATCCGGCTCGATCGTAAGGTCGCGCGTGCCGTGGGCGGGGCGATCTTCGATGCGGAGAATCTCGCCCTGGCCTTCCATGTCCACATCCTGGCCGGGGGGCGTATCGCGCAGTTTGTCGGTGGCCCCGGCATCGCCGGGAACATCCCATACCCGCCATATCGTTCGATCCTCACCGCCCAGCCGCCACAAAGCAAAAGTTCGGATGCCAAGCATCTGTGCGGCGCGCATGTGATTCAGCGCGGTGACCGCGTCGAGAAACCAGACGTCGTGGCGGAGGCTGCGCTCATCCAGATAACTGAAGTGAGGATTCAATGCATCGTCGTCGAAATATATGTCTTCATCGGAATCGCGCGCCTCGAGCCACGCTTCTTGTACAGAGACGGTGTGATCTCGTTCATCGGAGGGCAGCTTACCCTTCTTCGGCTTGAGCACCCAGTCGTAGCCGTAGTTGGCGATAGCGCAGATGATTTTTTCGTGCGGAATTGCCTTTACCGCGAACTTGAGATTGTCGACGAACCAATCCTGCGACGCGACCGGCCCCGACGCTGCCCCCGGATAGTGTTCGTCGTAGTTCATGATCACAACGCCGTCGGCGGGCGCGGCAATCGCCGCATAATCAAACTCGCTATTATGCGCAGGCAGGCTGACGTAAAGTTTCATCCCGCGCGAATGCAGGTCCGACGAAAGTTCATTCAGCAGTGCGATGTAGCCCGGTTGTCCAGAACTCGGGAAGGCCTCGAAATCGACCATCAAACCGCGGAAGCGGTCGGATGCGAGATAAAGCTGAACCTGCTGGCGGAAAATCGCCCGCGCATCAGGATTATTTAAAAAGCCGGTGATATCTCCTATCCACGACGCGCCGTCGAAGTTGTTGACCATGGGGAAGACTTCCATGCCGGGGTCTTCCGCTTTGAGAAAGGGCATCACGCGGTCGTCGACGGGGCGCACGTGATTGTTTTGCACCACGTCAAAGAATTTATTGGTTTGGTCATCGATACCTTGCAGCCGGCCATCGGGCGTGAGCACGTGCAGCCAGTCGGGATAAAGCAAATCGATCTGCCGGGAAAAATCCCGCAGAGAAGAAAAGCTGGCCGCATCCCATGGGACGTAGAACGCTGCGCGAATTCCTTCTTCCTGATTTAGTTTGACCTCCGAGGCGGGCAGCTTCGACTTACGGTGGGAACGGCTGGCCAGCTTTTTCTGGCGGTCGCGAGCTTTTTCCTTTTCGTTCTCTTTCAGGGCCTTAAAGGCGCGCTTCTGTGGAGAAAACAGCAGTTCGGGCAGGCGCTCGTCGCGCAGCGTGGTGTAAGCGAAGAAAATGATCAATGCTGATAACGCCGCGACCAGAATATCGGCAAAGCGTCTCAATCGCTTCCAGCGAGCGCGTTTCGGATCGTAAAAGACGGGTTCAGCCATGAAGGGGTGTATCGCTTATCGTATGCTGCGGGCCGCGGACGGTCAATTCTCGTGGGTACAGGGTATAAGGCAGAAATCCTTGCTGGTTAGGATGCGCTTTCGCAGCTTAAAGGTTTCTAAACACGTTATATTCTCAGCGTGGTCGAATTCGTTCGAAAGAATGTCCGGTTCTTCATTGCAGCTGGCGTCGCGGCCTTGGCGCTGCGGCTTCTGTTCGTGCTCCGCTTTCCCGCCATCGTTGATGATTCCAGACTGTACGCCGATGTCGCCACGAACTGGCTGCAGCACGGCGTTTATGGCATTACCGACTCCGGCCACATCATGCCGACTCTCTCTCGCCTGCCTGGGTATCCGGCTTTCTTGGCGGCGATTTTCGCCATCTTCGGCATCAGCAATTTCCACGCGGTTTTGCTGATTCAGGTTCTATTCGATCTCGGAACATGCTTTCTCGTGGCGGATATCTCGCGCCGCCTGTTTTCCGAACGGGCCGCGAAAGCAGCTTTCCTTTTCGCGGCGGTTTGCCCATTCCTCGCCGACTACGCGGCAGCGGCTCTCACCGAGACGCTAGAAATCTTTTTCACGACCCTGGCGCTAAATTTAGCCGTCTCCGGATTTGCTCGGTTTCGCGCTGAAGGCGAAGCGATACCGAGCTTAACTCGGTCGGCGCTGGCTGCGTTTTTTGGATGTGGCCTATCCGTAGGAGCCTGCATCCTCCTGCGTCCTGACGGCGGAATTCTTCTCGCGGCGATTGCCACATATTGGTCTTTGCTTTTTCTGCGGTGTCTCGGTGAGCACACGCCGGGACAAAGTGGCGCACGCTCTCTGCTGCCGATGATCCTCGCGGGAATTGTTTTTGCCGTGAGCGCGCTCACACCGCTCGTTCCCTGGACGCTACGCAATCTTCACGCCTTCCATCGCTTCGAACCGCTCGCGCCCCGTTACGCGAACGACTCCGACGAACTTGTAATGGTAGGTTTCAATCGCTGGACCAAGACGTGGATTGCGGAATCCGCATCTGTGCAGGAGATTTATTGGAATGTTCCCGGCGATGCCATCGATGTCGCGCGACTTCCGAGCCGCGCCTTTGATTCCGCGGAGCAGCAGCAGGAAACGGCGCAGATATTTGAAGATTACAACCACGATCACGACGTGACTCCAGAACTTGACGCGAGGTTCGCCAAACTCGCGGCTGAACGCATCCAGGCTGCGCCGCTGCGTTACTACATCTGGCTTCCGGCTCTGCGCATCGCCGACATGTGGCTGCGTCCGAGAACCGAGTTGCTTCCATCCGATCCGCGTTGGTGGGAGTTCAACGACGAGCGCAGATGGCTCACGGTGAGTCTAGTTTTTGGTTTTGTGAATCTGGTCTATATAGTGCTTGCAGCAGCGGGGCTCTGGCGCTCGCGCGAATGTTTCGGTATCGGCTTGTTATTTGTATTTGTGCTGCTGCGTTCTCTATTCCTCGGCACGGTGGAAAATCCCGAACCACGTTACACGCTCGAATGTTATCCCGCGGTCATAATCGCCGCATCCGCGCTGCTTATCGATAAATTGAATCGCACGCATCGAGAACCCGCATAAACAGACTTCCAAATCCAATACGCCGTATGTGGAAAGGCGTATTCAAACGTTTCAAGTCCTGTTGCAAGCTTCCAATGTATTGAAATATCACCTTGCAGAAGGTGGTTAGCAAGTTGCACAATAGCCTCCCAGCAACCCCGCGTCTTCGTTTTTCATTTGTGATCGGGGGTCATAGACATTCCAACTCGAGCTTCTGCACAAGGATCTCCTCATGCCTCAAAGTAAAGTTGCAGCCGGTTTCGCTTCCGATCTACAACCCGCTCCCGATCGACTAGCTTCGCGGCTTGAGACTCAGATCGCCAGCGCTTTACACTTGTCTACTGTGGCGTTGATGTCGCTCAGAAGATTGCTCCCAGGGGCCCTCTTGAGCCTGGCAATTGCTTCCGTGATCATGTCGAGCGGCCCTCTCGCGGTTGCTGAGCAGACAACCGCGCTGCTGACGGGAACCGTCAAGGATGCCAGTGGGGCTGTAGTTGTGGGCGCCACGGTCACGCTGCGGAACACGCAAACCAACGTAACTCAGACCACCACCAGCGGCAAGGACGGCGATTATTTATTCAATTCGGTTCCCATTGGCGCTTATGAAGTGACGATCGAGCACGAGGGGTTCGACAAGTATGTCCGCAAGGGCGTCACGCTTGAACTCAATCACAACGCGCGCTTGGACGTCACTTTGCGAATTGGCAAGGCTAGTCAGACCGTGGAAGTCACGGGAGACGTGAGTCAGGTGGATACGGTCAGCGCCACCCTCGGGAACGTCGAGACGCAGCGTCGCATTGTCGATTTGCCGCTCGTCGAGCGTGACGCCTTCCAATTAGGTCTATTGCAGGCCGGGGTTTTTCCTCCTGACGAAGACGACGGCAGCAACAATCCGTTTTCCGTGAGTGGCCAGCGTTCTGAGTCGCTGACCTTCCTCGTCAACGGCGCTGACAACAACGATTTCCTCGGCAACAATGCAGTGGTGGATCCCAATCCCGATGCGCTCGGAGAATTCAAGATTCTCACGAACAATTACGAAGCCGAGTACGGACGCACCTCGGGTGGCATCGTGAACCAGGTTATTAAATCAGGGACCAATGGATTTCACGGGGATGTTTTCGAGTTTTTTCGCAACGATGCGTTAAACGCCCGCAATTACTTCTTGCCTTCGATTACGCCTTTCAAACGAAACACATTCGGCGGAACCCTCGGCGGCCCCATCCGAAAGGATAAGACGTTCTTTTTTGTTTCCTATCAGGGCGTTATTCGGCACGAAGGTGAGCCAGTGTCGGAGCTGCAGGTTCTGAGCCCGGCAGAACGAACCGGCAATTTCAGTGAACTATTGCCGGATATTCAACTCGTCGACCCCATCTCCGGTAATCCCTACCTCAACAATCAAGTTCCGGTAAATCCGGTGATCGCGAACTACATCGCCAAGTACCTTCCACTTCCGAACCTGCCCAACAACAACTTCATTTCTTCGCCGATTGAAGTGGATCACGAACACCAGGGAATCGCCCGCGTCGATCACCATATAAGCCAAAAAGATACGGTGTACGGCTCCTATATCGTCGATGACTTGAATCAGAATTTCCCCTTCCAGATTACAAGTGGAGGAGGGAACGTCCCCGTGGGCTCCGGTTTCAACACCTTGACTCGCACCCAACTGGGCTCGATATCGTGGCTCCATAACTTCAGCCCTACCGTGATCAACGAGTTCATCTTCGCCGCAAACCGAAGCGCAACCTTGCAGTTTGTGCCGCATGACACCACCCCCCCCGCCGCTTTAGGATTTACGAACGTCAACTCTGATGATCCGGCGGGCACGGCGCCCCCTGTCATAACCACCCCGAGTTTCAACCTGGGTCCGAGCCCCGGGGGACCTACAAAGCTTCATGACGTTACTTTCCACTGGCAGGATAGCGTCACTATGACTCGCGGACGCCATAACATAAAGTTCGGCGCAGACATCCGGCGCGTGCGCAACAACTTTGACTTCGATTTCGATAACAACGGAGTCTTCGACTTCGGTGAGAATCAGAATTTTACGGGTAGCCCGCTGGCGGATTTCGTCGGAGGATTTTTTGATAGCTACACACAATTCTCCAGAGCTGTATACGGCATCCGAACGACGGACTGGCACTTCTTCGGGCAGGACTCCTGGAAATTGAACCAGCGAGTGACACTGAGTCTCGGCCTGCGATATGAGTACGACTCTCCTTTGGAGGATCCTCATGGAGAGATTCTTGGATTTTTCCCGGGAGAGCAGTCCGCCAAGTTCCCCGGCGCACCTCGGGGCATACTTTATCCCGGAGATCCTGGTACCCCGAATTCGGGCCTGACCTATCCCGACCGCAACAACTTCGCCCCCCGCTTCGGTTTTGCTTGGGATGTACTGGGAAATGCGAAATTAGTAATGCGCGGCGGCTTTGGCATTTTCTACGATCTGGAAGATGGCGCGCTGAATTTGCAGTTCGGCGGCGAAGCGCCCTTTGGCCAGGTTACCGACATTCTTCCGAATGATTACAGCGGCGTTACTCCCGGCTTTAATACCGTTGCTGATCCATTCACGCCGTTTGGCTTGCCGAACCCTTATCCTACCGGCGGCAAAATCGGCTCCACTTTCGGCGTGCCTGCAATTCAGTTCGCGTATGTAGTAGACCCGCATTTCCGCACTCCCTATTCAGAGAACGTTAACTTCGGCTTTCAGTACCAGGCAACTCAGGACACGATGATCGAGGCCGACTACGTGGGCAGCTTTTCTAGAAAAAGCGTCGCCACCACCGACGTGAATGCTCCACTGCCGAGCATTCTTCAAGCCCAGAACAATCTCGGCTTTATCAACCCCGATTGCGCGCGTCCGCTGGCGGGCTGCAGCAATCCTCTTGATCCCAACTCTTCGCCCACGGGTGCTTTGCAATTGTTCACCGACCTGAGTTCCGGAACCTCTGGCAGCAACCAACTCCAGTTGACTGTGGATAAACGGTTCAGCCACGGATTCAATCTTCGGGGTGCCTACACCTGGGCTCACACTATCGATGATCAGTCTGGTTTTCGCTATAACAGCTCGTTATATACAGATCCTTTTAATCACGCCCTCGACCGGGCGTCGGCAAACTTTGACGTCAGACAGCGGCTGGTGATCAGTGGAATATGGAAGCTGCCGCTGGATCGAGCTCTCCACGCTCAAAATGGTCTCGCGAAAAAGTTGGCTGCTGGATGGGAAATGAGCGGGATCGCGTCCTTTCAGACAGGTACGCCATTTACAATTTTTTCCGAGTCGGGTTCAAGTCAGAACGAAATCTTTCTTGACCGCGCAGATATCATTGGGCCAATCCATTATTTTCCTGCCCGGTCGCTGCACAGCTTTAATGCTACCGCGGCTAACTGTCTGGGAGAGACCCTCCCCACCCCCGGCCACTTCTATTTCGATCCAACGGCCTTCGATTGCGCGAATGTTCCTATATTCTCTTTCGGCGATTCCGGTAGAAATATTCTGCGTGGCCCGGGCCGCAATGGTTACGATCTTTCGGTGGGTCGAACCTTCGAAGTCTCAGAACACAAGTCTGTCGAATTCCGCTCTGAGTTCTTCAACGCTTTCAATCATGCACAGTTTTTCAACCCGGACCACTTCGGTTTCGACGCCAACTTCGGTCAGATCACGCAGGCTCGCGATCCCCGAATCATACAGTTTGCGTTGAAATTTTATTTCTAGCCGTGGAACGGGATAAATCTTGTCATCCCGGGCAAAGCGAGGGCCCCCGGTTTTTGCTGCAAAGCTCTCTACCGCCTAAGTCAGCGGAGAGTCGCTCATGCGGAAGCGGGTGCGGACGTGCTCGGAGATCAGTTCGATGGCTGGGCGGTTGGCCACGGGATCGGTTTGAGCCAGATATTTCATGGCTTCTACCAGCAGGCGCTGTCCATCGACATACCGCGGGTCGGACGTGCGCTCTCTTCGCTTAGTGCCAAACTTGGGCGGGACTGGGATGGTAAAGACTTTTGCCATGAGTCGAACTCAAGTTACCGAAAGGTGCCCGGCCAGTATAGCGCCCGGAGTGCAATTTTCATCACACATTCTTAAGCTTTAGATGCAATCACTTAGCCACGCGGCGAGATAATTTGCGTTTTGCTTGTGGTTTTAAGCCGGAAAACGTCATTGCCGATTTTCGCCGGTATCCGAATATTTGAATACTTTGCCAGCCGGTAATCGCCCTGGGTTTGCATAAATTGTTGTTGCACCGAGACCCCCCGCCCGAGGTCGATCCACAGCAGAATCTTCGAAATGTTATTCCGCAATTTTTCGCTCTTCGGGATCAACTGCAGCTTCGCGGTTGCGATGTTGTCGATGGTTTCTTCGCCCTCGAAGCTGACGTCGAACGATTGTTTAAGATCTTCCCCGCTTCCTCCGAAGCCGAGCATCAGAAAGCTCTCAAGGTCGTTCCCGTGTTCGCCTGCCGAATAGTTCATCACCTGCTCAATCTTCGGCTGGTACACCTGCAGCATGCCGTCCTTATAGAGGACGAACTTCTGGTCGGGCTGCTTGATGTCTGCCATCATCTCGATTTTTTTCGCCGACCGGCGGTAGTAGACCGTACCTTTCTGCGTGTCTGTCTCGTCCACCACCTTCTGATATTGATCCCAGACGAAATCGGCCTGTGCGGTCTGGAAGGTAGCCGAGACGGAATCCATTTTCTTGAGGACGCTGTCGAGGGTCGGAGCTTGCTGCTGGGCAAAGAGCAGACTTACAGCGAGAAAAAAGAAGTGAATAGGGATCATCGTTTTCTACGGGACAAAAGTCTATCGTGAAGGTGCGCGGATTTCGTCGCGGTCAAGAATCCGCCTTACTACTCTCGCTTCACCCAAACCTTGTAACTCTGAATCCTCCCTTTGCGGTCAGGAACGCCTTCGTACTTTACGATTGACACGCTGCCGGAAATCGGTTCGATAATGTGCAGCAACTCGCCGCGCACTACATTGTCATCCCCCGGCGCCACCGCGACCGCTTCGATCTGGTAAACCAAGGCGCCTGCTCCATCCGAAATCACAAATACTCCAGTAGGATGCGGGTCGCGAGGCACAGGTTTGTCGTTGAAGGTGATCCAGTAAGGTGAGAAGAAAATAAAAATCAGGATCAGCGTGACCATCACGTCGTAGTGCAGCGTGCCACGCTCATACGACCATAGGATATAGCCCCGAATTGTGCGCCACACGGCGTTCATGGGCAGGGAAGGCGGGCCCGCGACGGTCGTACTGATTTCTGCTCTTTGCAAGTCTTTAGCCTTTGTAAGTCTAGTGACCGCTCGCCTTCTTGGCAATGGCGCAACAGCTGCTCCTGGCTACTAGCTTCTGGCTAAAGCTAAAGCCGCGAGCTAGAAGCTCTTAGCTATGATGCGGTCGGTCCCAATGTAGGGCCGCAGAACTTCAGGAATAATTACGCTCCCGTCGGCCTGCTGGTAATTCTCCACAATCGCGACCCAAGTCCGGCCCACGGCCAACCCGCTCCCATTCAGCGTGTGAACGAACTCGGTCTTATTCTTACCCTCAGGACGATAGCGGATATTCGCCCGCCGCGCCTGATACGACTCAAAATTCGAACAGGATGAAATTTCACGAAACAGCTGCTGCCCCGGCAGCCAGACTTCGATGTCATACGTCTTTGCCGACGATGCACTCATGTCGCCGGTACAGAGAGCCGTCACGCGATAAGGCAGCCCGAGCTTTTGCAGCACCGTCTCCGCATCTCGCGTCAACTTTTCATGTTCGTCGTACGAATTCTCTGGCTGCGAAAACTTCACCAGTTCCACTTTCTGAAACTGATGCTGCCGGATGATGCCCCGCACATCTTTGCCGTAAGATCCGGCTTCGCTCCTAAAGCACGGTGTGTAAGCCGTAAGCGAAATTGGCAGCCTCGCCGAGTCGAGAATCTCATCGCGGTACAGATTTGTGACAGGAACCTCGGCGGTCGAAATCAGCCAAAGATCTTTCTCCCCATGCGGCACGCGGAAGAGATCGGAGGCAAACTTCGGCAACTGTCCCGTACCGTACATCGACTCCGAATTGACGAGGTAGGGCGGCAACACCTCGGTATACCCATGCTCGCGCGTGTGCAGATCGAGCATGAAGTTCGCCAGCGCACGTTCGAGCTTTGCACCCAGATCCCAATAAACGGCGAAGCGCGCGCCCGTAAGCTTGACGGCGCGCTCCAGGTCGAGCACGCCTAACTCGGCTCCGAGAGCCCAATGGGGCTTTGGGGCAAAGTCGAATTTTGGCGGCGAACCCCAGCGCCGCACTTCAACGTTGTCTTCAGCACCGTACCCGACCGGCACACTGGCGTGCGGCAGGTTCGGAATGCCGGAGAGAATATCCTGCAGGCGAGCATCGAGATCGGCGGCGATTTTTTCCCGCGCCTGAATTTGCTCGCGCATATCCTTCGTCTCAGCGATCGCCGCGGTTGCATCCTGCCTACTTTTTTTCAGTTTCAAAATGTCTTCCGAAGCCCGGTTTCGCTGGGCTTTCATCGTCTCGGCTTCGGTGATAGCCTGACGGCGTTGTGTATCGACCTCACGGAAGTCTTTGAGGACCGCGGCTGGGTCTGCGCCGCGCTGGCGCAGCATCTCTTCCACTCGGGGCAGGTTGTCGCGAACAAAGTTCAAATCAAGCATGGGAACCAACTACTCTATCGGAAAGCGCAAGAAAAATGAAAGCAGGTCGATGCGTGAAGCACCTGTTGAAACTAAGAGGATTAATGTGGGGACAGCCCAGCTTTCGCCTAACCCTCCAGCCTGTGTAAACTACCTTCGCGATGAGATCGCTCCCCCGCTCCGCATCCGCGCGCCGTTGTGTCCTGCTGGCCGTGACGGCTGCCCTCCTCCTGCTTTCTTCAGAGAGCTTCGCCTCTGCCTACAATGCGCGTCCTAAGCTGGTCGTTGTAATCGTCATCGACCAATTCCGTGGCGACTATCTGGAGCGCTACCGCGACCGCTTCGGTGACGGAGGATTCCGCCTTCTCCTTGAACGTGGCGCCAACTTCACCGACTGCAACTATGACTATGCCAACACGCGCACCGCTCCCGGACACGCCACGCTGTTCACCGGCGCTTACAGCAACGGCCATGGCATTGCCGCGAACGAATGGTGGGACCCGAAGAAAAAGAAAATCGTTACTTCGGTCGAAGATGACGGCACTCAACTTGTGGGACTCGCCATACCGAATACTGCGACCGCGACTCTCGTCGGTGCATCCCCTCACAACCTTCTCTCCGATACTCTCGGCGACGAACTCAAATTAGCCACGCAAGGTCAGTCGCGAGTCTTCAGCTTGTCTTTGAAAGACCGTGCGGCCGTTTTGCCGGGCGGCTTCGCGGCCGATGCCGCTTACTGGATCGATCCGAAGAGCGGTGCGTGGATCACTTCCACCTACTATCGCCGCGACCTGCCCAAGTGGGCGCAGGATTTCAACGCCGGCAATCGCGCCGGTAAGTACTGGGATCGTGACTGGAAGAATAGCAACGGAGACGTTTTGCGCTCAACCGCGCATCGAAAAAAAACAAGTAAAGACGGATCCGACGCCGGCTTCTACGAGGTTATCGGCGCGACGCCTTTTGCCAACGAGTACGAACTGGAATTCGCCAAAGAGTTGGTGGTTTACGAGAACCTCGGTGCTGGACACGCCACTGACCTGCTTGCCATCAGTCTCTCAGCGAATGACATTCTCGGTCATCAGGTCGGCCCGGATTCGCTGGAGATGGCCGCCATGGCTCTTGCGCTCGACCGCGAACTCGCCGATTTTTTCACCTTCCTCGGCCATCAGGTCGGCCTCGCCGATCTATGGATCGCGCTGTCAGCAGACCATGGCGTGTCCGCCTTACCCGACGCCGCCAAGAAGCTGCGCATTCCCGCCGCGAACCTCGGAGCAGGTAAACTCGAGGCCGAAATCAACAGCGCTCTTACCGCACGATTTTCGCCCGGACACACCGCGTCCTACATAAAACTCGACTACCCCATCGCGTGGATCGATCAAGATGCCTTCGCTGCCGCTAAAGTAAAAGAACGCGACGCCGAAGCGGACGTTGGCGAGGCCATGAAGCAAGCTGGACTGCGCGACTACTTCACCAAGTCCCAACTCGCAGAAGGCGCAGTCCCCGCCACGGCTCTCGGCAGAAAATTTCTGAACAGTTACTCGCCTGAAGGAGGATGGTACGTAATGGGAGTTCCCGATCCCTATACCGTGGGTCCGGCGAAAGGCACCGATCACGCATCGCCCTACACTTACGACACCCATGTGCCGCTCGCTTTCTATGGCTTGCCCTTTCGGGCCGGAACGTATCGCACCCACGCCGAACCGGTTGATCTGGCCGTGACCCTGGCATCGCTGCTCGGAATCAATGCTCCCACGCATGCCGTAGGCCGCGTGCTTACAGAAGCGCTAGCCGCGCCGCATCATCCGGAAAATCCTGCAGGTCTTCCCACGGAGAAACCTCCACAGTGACCTCTTCTTCCGAAAACTCAGGCAAATTATCCCCGGATCTCAGCGTTAGTTTCGCCGACATCGAGCTAAAGAACCCGATCATCGCGGCCAGCGGGACCTTCGGCTACGGGGTCGAGTTTGAAGACGTCGTTCATCTCGATAAGCTCGGAGGCTTTGTCGTCAAGGGCTTGTCGCGCGAGCCGATGATCGGCAATCCGCCGCCACGCCTCTGGGAAACCGCTGCCGGAATGCTCAACGCCATCGGGCTGCAGAATATCGGCGCATCAGCGTTCCTCGAAGAAAAGCTGCCGAGGCTCAGGCAGATTAAGAACACTGTTGTCTTCGCCAACGTGTTCGGCTACACGCGCGAAGATTACGAACGAACCATTGAGATTCTCAACGACGGCGAGGGCATCGCGGCCTACGAGCTGAATGTGTCGTGCCCCAACACCGCTCACGGCGGACTGCAATTCGGTTGCGACCCGCGGTCGCTCGACGAAGTCGTGACCACGGCCAAGCGCGCTGCGACGCGCCCGCTGATTGTGAAGCTCTCACCGAACGTCACCAGCATCGCGCAGATGGCCCACATCGCGCAGGAATCCGGCGCTGACGCTATATCGCTTGTAAATACTTTCGTGGCGCTGGCCATCGACGCCGACACGCGTAAACCTCGCATCGCCAACGTCACCGCCGGCCTCTCCGGCCCGGCCATCAAGCCCATCGCCCTGCGCATGGTCTACGACGCCGCGCACGCCGTAAATATTCCGGTGATTGGTATGGGAGGAATTTCAACCGCAGCCGATGTCGCCGAGTTCATGCTGGCGGGCGCAACCGCCGTGCAGATCGGCACCGCCAGCTACTGGGATCCCTGCGCCACCGAGAAAATCGTCGACGAACTCCGCACCTGGTGCGAAGATCGCACCATCCCCCGCCTAGCCGACCTGACCGGCGGCATGATTTTGGAGTAAGAGTGTTCGACTCGTATCAGGGCTTCGCTTCCAGCGATGCCGCAAGGCGCAGACTACCCCCTTCGGCTCTAGCCGCTGCGGAAGATTCACGAAACCGAAAAATTAGAATGAAATAGAGGCATGCACCCGCTACGGCCCGCGCACATACCAGATCGACCCCGGTATATTCGGCGATATTTCCGGCAATTTCCGGCCAAATTTTTAACTTCAAACCTGGGGCTGCGGTGGGCAGGGGGTTCATGGCTTCTCCAATCAAGTTTTCAATCTTCCACATCCTTTACGGGGACAAGGGACTCTGTGTAAGCGGGCCAAGAGTTTGGCTCAAGTTTCAAGCGTTGCTCACAGGTTTCGGTTCCATCCTATCTGCCCTGGGAAATCTACGAACTGGCGCGGCGGCAGACCTGGATTTGCTGGGCCATTCTCGGCATCAACGTGATCATCGCGGGCACAGAACGTGCTCTGTGCCCGCGGTTAGAGCTTACTGATTTTCAAACACCTCGCGGTCTACCCGAAGGATCTTAAAGGGAAATACCGGCGCCTGGTGCAGATCCAGGACCGGAACAACCTGGCTGTCAATCACATACAGTTGCCCAAAGGCATCCGTTGCAGATGAGAGACCGGTTGTGATTTGGGTGTCATTTTTCAGCGTGGCGTTCAGAAAATCAAAACTGGTGAAGGTCAGCTGCTGGACCACGCCATTTTGGACAATATAGGCCTTGTCAAACACAAAAATTAGGCCGTCCGGGCCAAAGAAACGAAAAGGCTGAGTTGTGTCCGTCAAAGGATCGCCGCTCAAATTGACGAGTTGCACGTTCGTGGGTTCATCGATGGGCAAGGTCAATACTTGCGGAGGAAATGTGGTTACAGTGAGAATGTGCTGTTGGTCCGGAGTGACTTGAATCCCGTTCAGGCCAAAAGGCCCGCCTTTGACGGCAAAGAGGGGATTGGTCGCGAAAATTTCAAATGAATCGTTTTCTGGGTGGATTCGATAGATATTGGGTTGAACGGAGTCCGTTGCAAAAATATCGCCACGGAAGTCCAAAGCAATGTCATTGCAGAAAGAAGGTTGCGGAAGCGCGATGCGATGCGCCAACTGACCTGTCTGATTGTTTGGGGGAATCGTGATTCCATATACGAATGAAACGGGGAACGGGTTGGTAACCAGGTCGATGCCGCAAACCCAAAGTGTCCGGCGAATGAAATCGACTTTGGCGCCTAAAAAAGAAATCTGGGGATTTGCTGTCTCAGTGAAGAAAACGCTCTCAGGAGATCCTCCGTCAAGCGGGACGCGGGTGATTTGCGCGCCGAAAACAGCGGTTGGGAAAAAGTTAGCGGAAACCGGATCAAATGTCAGTCCTTCCGGAAATGAGGTGGTGCTTTGCAGGTCAAATTCGTTGATGAATTGACCTGCCGCGTACGAAGTGGCTAGCCCTAGCAAGAGCACCAACAACGCCGACGCCTTCCATAGATTTTTCATTAGTTTGCTCCTTGGTTTTTGTTTCGCTCTCCTTAAACGTCCACGTCACCCAGCCTGCAGTCCCTAGTGTTCAGAACTCA